>Ga0126332_10000275_pt1 | contig 19644 bp, 20 predicted proteins | sample InaspJWI42metaG_FD_94482 | JGI IMG/M metagenome (GOLD analysis project Ga0126332, IMG submission 94482) | Marine gutless worms symbiont microbial communities from Oahu, Hawaii - Inanidrilus sp. 2 OAHU.JWI-42 metaG | ecosystem: Host-associated > Annelida > Digestive system > Unclassified...
AGAGAGACTTGTTGTGTACAGTTTGTCACGGGCAAACCTTGTTCGTAATTCAATTTAAGCAACTGAATTTTATCGAACTATTACGGGTTTGCCCTTTTTATTGGTGAAATATTCAGGCTAGCCTCGTTACGCATAAACTCGTCGCAGTTAAACCAGTTATCTCGATGCAAAAAAATCACCTACCCTCCCTAAGCTGCTATTTGCACGCCCTGCTGCTGTTGTTTTGCAGCGCGAATTTTTCGGTCAATGCGGACGATGCGGTTGATTTTGCCGCCATTCAAAAACAGGCCGGCTTCGCCGCGGCGGCCTATCAGCGGGAACAACGGTTGCGCGTCCTGATCGAAGCGCAAGACTATAAACTCGGGTTTCAGCATACTATCCCGGACCTTCAGCTGTCGTTTTACCTCGCTACCGACGATTCGAGCAAAACCCAGGTAATTGCGGTGCGCGGCACTTCCAACGTCGAAAACGCAATGCTCGATTTTGCGTTTAAATTACTGCGAGACGAAAAAACGGGAATACGATTGCACGAAGGATTTTCTTTCGCGGCCCGACGAATTTATACGGAGTTGCAACCCTGGTTGAAGCCAGACTATAAAATTCGCGCTACCGGCCATAGCCTGGGCGGTGCGGTCGCCCTGATACTGGCAATCTACCTGGATGCCGATCGCTTCAAAATCGAACAGGTGGTCACTTTTGGCCAGCCCAAAATCACCAATTTGAGCGGTGCGCAACAAATTCAACACCTCAACTTGATCCGTGTCGTCACCCCTGACGACCTGGTGCCGTTGGTGCCGCCTTTCGATCCGCTGGACCTCAGCAATCTCGACATTTACTGGCATGCAGGCAAGGAGGTTGTGCTGCTGGAAGACAATCAGTACGCGCTACTCGAAGGCGTCGATAGCATGTTACGGGCAACCCGATTTACTCAGCAGGCGCCGAGTGAAAACAACCTGAAGAATCATCATATGCGATTTTATCTAGAGCGGGTCAGGGAAAAAATGAATTCGGCGGAACGGGTGCCTTATCGCAACAATTTCAATTTATTCAACCTGTTCGGCAAGGACCAGGCAAGTTGAGCCAGCGTGACGGATGCCAGTTTGACAGGAAACTACCAACGCAGTCTTGTGTCTGGGGAGGCCTTGGTGTCGCACCGGGCCACGCCCGCGGGCTTAGCGGCTTTCGTCCGTCGGCAGTTGCTCGAGCTGCGCTTGTGGATGCATTTCGATGTCGTCCATGAAGTCCTTGTGCTTGCCGGAGAGGCGGTAGGCGAAGCTTAGTATTTCGGCGATGACGACAAATAGCGAATCCGGAATATGCTCGCCGATATCGATCTGGTCGAGTACCAGCGCCAGATTCTTGTCCAGGTGAATCGGCACATCGGCTTCCTGCGCCATTTTTAGAATTTGATTCGCAAGCTCGTCATGCCCCTTGGCGGTAACTTGCGGCGCCTGCTGACCGTCATACTCGAGTGCAATCGCGAATTTAGGCAATTTGTTCATACTCAAACTTTTATGTCGATCAGGGTTTCGGAAAAATTGGCTGCGGACGGGGGACGGGCCGGCGCCGGCTCACCCGGAAAGCTATGAAATTCGCCGGGGCTAAACCCGGCACGCGATAATTGCTGCCGCAGCTGCGGCAATTCCGCCTCGATACGCTCGCGGGTTAGCGCTTGTTCGGCGAAAAAGCTTGCCGCTATGGCGCAGCCCTCGAGAACCAGATGACAGGCTATCGAGCCTAGCCCGGCTAACTCGAAACTGAGCCTGATATCCCAGCTTTTTTCTGCTTCTTCCGGTGCCTGCTTGCGTTGCGCGAGATCGAGATAAAGCGGTTTCGTATCCTCGCCTTCGGTAAAAGGTATAGCGATGCTAAGCGCAAGCGGCTGTTGCGTTTCCTGTTGCATTCCGAGATTGGCCCGCAGTAACAGGTTTTACGAAAGGCTTTGCTCGATCAGTTTGAGAGCCTCACGAGAATGCTGCAATAATGCCTCCGCGGCCTGTCCCCGATTTGTCGGAGAGTCGGCGCCTGCCTGCGCAGCGGGATATTGTTGCTGTGCTTGAGAGGGTTCGCGGCCCGTGCCGGCAGCCGCGCCAAACTGCTTCAACAGCGTGAAAATATCCGTTTGTACGGTGGACGGAGCCGTGGATCCGGACGGATATATCAGGCGCGCAAATTCGAGCCATTTTTTTATCTGGTTTGCATCGATGTCGGGAAACCGGGTTACCAGCTGTAGCAGCGGCTGCAGCGCTCGGTGGAGCGCCGTACTCGCCCCTGCCGCTTCGACCGAAACTGTAGCAGCCTGTGCCGAGCCGGGCGCCGGCGTAATCCCGGCTGAATTGAATCCCTCGGCGGCTGCCGCCGGTGGCGGCCTGGTTGAGTTGCCGCCATTGGTGCGCGCGGGACCTATTTGATCGAGCTTATTGGCGTCCGCGGAGAAGCGGGTAGTGGCATCGGTAGCTATGCGTTTCGACGGCGGCTGCAGCGGCGTCGCCGGTATCCGGCTGCCGGGAAGTCTGGCGGGGACTGGCTCGCCCGCAACGCCCATGTCCGGATTCGCGCCCCGAGGCGTGCCGAGCGCTGCGGTTTGCTTGGCGAGCGCTGCGATCCTCGAAGTTCCGGTTAGGGGTTTTGCCGATATCGGTTGCGCCGTTGGAGCCGGCTGGCGCGCTGGATCGATTCTCTCCCCTAGAAACGCCGGGGTTAATGCCGGCGAGGCATTTGCTTGTCGGTTAACACCGGGTTTAGTCGGCGCCGAGTCGAGCAAATCAGGCTTTTTTATTGCCGCATCGGTTTTTGCGCTGGCGACTGGCGCCGGTATCGAATTTTCCGGGCTTTGTTGCAGGGGTGATGCGGGCTGCCGAACCGCCGCCTGTGCCGGAGTTACGATGCCGTAACGGATTAGTTCGAGTAATTTGACTAGGCTCGAGCTCCTGTTATCGCTCTGCTGCGGTAGCAGCTGTTTCAGAATGGCCTTGTAAATCGACTTGCTGTCGACCCGGGAAATCTCGACGCCGTGGTCCGTGTCGGCGCGCCTAAGGCTCAATAATTGATTTCTCGCCAGCGATAGCTGGCGAGGCATTTTCACAAGCTGATCGGCGAGCTGGATTTCAGCCTGTTGTGCGATGATCCGAACCACTCGGGCCAGCCGCGGGTGATTCGGCACCAATGCCCGCGCGAGTTCAGGATTGTGACGACTATCGAGGATGATCGGTTTCTCGGTTCGGGGGCTTGCTTTCAGCACCGCTTGCCCGGCGCTGTCGTCGAACCGCAAGATGAGCCGGTCGCCCGGTTTAAAGCTGAGGCTGTTTATGGTCAAGATTTCGCCGAGACGACTGGACAGCAACAGTTGCTTCCCTTGCAAGCGTTGCATGACCTCGGTTTCTAGGCTGCCAGCCGACTTCAGGTGGGCCAGCAGGTCGCCTGGCGAAACCACGGGTTTTGTCGGCGGCAAATCACTGGAAATTTTGATGTCCATATTGGCAATTTTTGTCCGCTGCGGGTAAGAAGCTGCCGTTCGAGCGGCAGACGGCTGCCCTCGATGGGTCAATCAGGAGCGGTTTGCTTGGCGCATGCGTTGATAATCCGTCACCTGCAGTATTATTCGGCAGCGGCGGTGACTTCTTGAGACCCGGGCTCGATCGTTTTCCGGAATTTTCAGTCCAAAATCGACAAAAAACTGCCGCTATATCTTTTCTCCGTGATGATTATTCACATAAATTACTGATTATAAAGGTAATAATTACTTGGCACGCATCTGGCATGTATATTTATGCACCAAGCCGTAAAGACACAGGTAATTGATATATGTCGCAAACCACACAACTGTTTAACAGTGAAAAATCCAATCCGCAGGTAGCGGCGCAGGTGATCGCACTCGATCCGCGCGCCACCGGGCGGGCGCGGGGGAATAGCAAGCACCTGCGTGTGCTGCGGTTGTCGGATCTGTTGTCGCGTCATCTGGATATCGCGCAGATAATCGAAGCTTTCATGACTGAAATAGCGGATAACGGGAATTACTGCGGATATCGATTCAGCTGTGACGAACTTGCTGCGGTCGTAGAAAGCGGCATGAGCGAGGGCTTCACCGCCGTCTACCGGCTCAAGCTTCAGAATCGAACCCTGGGCGAGCTTACCCTATTCAAACTGGCTAGCTTCAATAGTCGCGAGTTGTGTGAACTAGAGGATTTGATGTGTTCGTTGATATACCCGATAAAGAATGCATTGATGTATCAAATCGCGCTCATGTCGGCCTACCGCGACCCGCTGACCGGTTTGAATAATCGTCTGGCGATGGAAAAAAATCTGCCGCGCGAGATCGATCTGGCGAAACGCCATCGCCAATCGATGGCGTTACTGGTAATGGATCTCGACGGCTTCAAACAAATCAATGACAGCTTTGGCCACGATATCGGCGACCAGGTTTTGCGCGAAGTGGCCGAGGTCATCTGCCAGGTGGTGCGTAATACCGATCTGGTTTATCGATTCGGCGGCGATGAGTTTGTCGGTGGGCTGGCGCAGACCGACGTGCACGGCGCTATCGATGTCTGCGAGCGAATTCGCGCTAGCGTCGACAATCTGAATCTGGGCGCTTTCGGCGTCACGGGCCGGGTCCAGGTTAGTATCGGAATTACCCTGGTGCGACAAGGCGATTGCTTTTTGAGCACCTTCAAGCGAGCCGACAAGGCGCTTTACCAGGCCAAGTTAAACGGTAAGAATCAAATCATTATCTGTTAACTTTGTTTGCGCCGCTTTTGCAAAACCCACCGACACAATCCGCTCTACTTCTACCCCAGTGTAAACCCGGCACCGACTGTAAAAGCCGGAAAATAGTCTATACAGTAGCAAATAACAGGCGGTAAAATACTATCGGTCGACCGGACGCCGTTTCCCGCCGGTAGCGAATATGTGCGCAAAACGGCGCTGCGTAACGCGCTCGCGGGCTATCCCAGGCGATACGCGATCGAGTCCAATTTTGCAGCGCGAGTCAAAACGCGCTGGACCACGGCGACAATGAAATGTTTTAATCGCTTTCGATTTGATTAAAAAAAGGGGAAATAAAAATGGGCATTAACATGACGGCTTCGGACGACGGGAGCAAGGTAACCATCTCAGTGGCCGGCAAATTCGATTTTCAACTCTACGACGAGTTTCGCGCGTCCTACGCGGATACCGCCGGCAACGGCGTCGAGTACGTGGTGGATTTAGCCGCCACCGAGTATCTGGACAGTTCGGCGCTGGGTATGTTGTTACTGCTGCGTGAACACGCCGGCGGCGAATCGTCGATGATAGAAATTACCCAGGCAACTCCCGAGGTGCGCAAAATACTCGACGTGGCGAACTTCGGCAAATTGTTCAAACTGTAAAAGGATCGGCAAATGATCGATTACGCCGAGAAACGGGACTTTCTGCGCATGCCTATCGATTGTAAGTTGAGTTTTACGGACGCGGCTAGCTCAAAGCAATATCAGGGTAATGTAATCAATCTGAGCAGTCGGGGTATTTTGTTTACTTCGAATGAGAAATTCGAGGCCGGCACCAAACTGGAAATAACACTGACACCTAGCAATTCGATTACGCCGCCGATGGAAGCCATGGTCGTCGTAATGCGGGTTGTCAATAACGATTTATTGTTTGAAATCGCTTGCGAAATCGAAGAAATCAAAGCTTAGTTCGAGCCGTAGTGAGTCTGCACATAAGTTTTGACCAATCCGATAAATTCCGCCGCGATATCGTCTCCCTTTAACGTAACCGTTTTACAACCGTCCTCGTAAACCGGCGCCACCGGTTGCTCGCCGGTGCCCGGCAGGCTAATACCAATGTTGGCGTGCTTGCTTTCTCCGGGTCCGTTTACCACGCAACCCATGACCGCCACTTTCATGGTTTCTACGCCCGGATAGCGGTGTTTCCATTCGGGCATGGAGGTGTCGAGTTCGTGTTGGATCTGCCGCGCCAGTACCTGGAAATATTCGCTGGTGGTGCGGCCGCAGCCGGGGCAGGCTGTAACGCTTGGAGCAAACGAGCGGATATCGAGCGATTGTAATATTTGCTGGGCGACTTTAACTTCGCGTTCGCGTTGCGCGCCGGGTTCGGGCGTCAACGAGATCCGTATCGTATCGCCGATACCCTGGTTGAGCAGGATGGCGAGCGCCGTGCTCGACGCGACGATACCCTGGTCGCCCATCCCGGCTTCGGTCAATCCAAGGTGCAGCGCGTACTGACATCTTCGTGCAAGGTTTTGATACACATCGACGAGATCGGGTACGCGGCTCATTTTGCAGCTGATGACTATGCGATTCGCGGCGAGTCCGATTTCCTCTGCGAAAGCGGCACTCTCGAGCGCCGAATCGATTACCGCCTGGCGATTGATCTGCTGCAGCGACAGGGGGGCGGCGAGATTGGCGTTACGGGTTAGCAAATTTGCCAGCAATTGTTGATCGAGACTACCCCAATTGACGCCGATCCGCACCGGCTTACCGTAACGGCAGGCCATTTCAATCATTTCGCTGAACTGCGAATCGCGTTTTTTACCGCGCCCGACATTGCCCGGATTGATGCGGTACTTGGCCAATGCGCGGGCGCAGGCGCCGTGCTGACGCAGTAGTTTGTGGCCATTGAAATGAAAATCGCCGATGACGGGCACCGGACAACCCCGATCTTCAAGCTGCTCGACGATGTAGGGTACCGCGCGTGCGGCGGCATCGTTGTTTACGGTAATGCGCACCAACTCCGAACCGGCTTGGTATAGCCGGCCGATCTGGTCGACCGTCGCTGCAATATCCGCGGTATCGGTATTGGTCATCGATTGCACTGCGATCGGTGCACTGCCTCCGATGACAACTCCGGAAATATCGACGGCATGCCTGCTGAGTATTGGATTCATGTACTGCTGCCTGCAAACGGGTGGCGGTTATATTAACCCGGCGATATCAATTATCGCCGGGTTAATGGTAAAGAACAATTGATAACAGTTAAAGCAGTGCAGGCGGATATCGGCAGCGGGACGAAGTTGGGCCTCGGCCCGATCGGCGGTATCCGGCGACGCCGAGATAAAACGTCGCCATCGGTTTCACAACCTGGATAAAACATTTAGAATTTGCGCCTGCGATGAATGAAACCGACCGCCGTGTTCGATCAAGTTACCGTTGTTGCGTTTGACCTCGATGATACGCTATGGCCCTGTATGCCGACCATACACCGCGCCGAAGATACCCTTTACCAGTGGTTGCAACGATCCTATCCGCGCATCACGGACAACTATAATCCGGTGCAAATGGTCGAGCTGCGGCGTGAATTCAGCACCCGCGATCGGCGCTATGCGATCGACATGACCCTGATGCGCTGCGATTTTTTGCATCATATCGGTGAGCTACATGACTATGATGGAGTCCAGGTGTCGCAACAGGGGTTCGATGTTTTTATCGAAGCCCGGCAGCAGGTAGAGTTTTATGCCGACGTGTTGCCCTGTCTGCGGCGCTTGAAAAAAAGCTTTCGCTTAGGTGCCATCAGTAACGGAAATGCCAGCGTCGAGCAGGTCGGACTCGGGCATTTAATCGAATACTCGGTCAGCGCCAGCGAGCTACAGGTCGCCAAACCCGATCCGTTGATTTATCGGCATTTCGCCGAACGTTTCGAGGCCGCGCCCGAAGAAATCGTGTACGTCGGTGACCATCCCGCTTATGACGTTCTGGGCGCTAATCAGGCCGGGTTTCATGCGGTTTGGATTAATCGCGAGCAAATTCCATGGCCCGCTCACCTACCCTATCCGTCGCATCAGGTCGTGGATTTGCACCAGCTCGAAAAATTGTTAAAGCCCGATTCCAGCGCGTGACCCTGACCCGGTGCCGTTCCAGAGTCCTTGGGGTAGTGGCCGGCTAACTCACCGTCTAGCATTACGAGGGCATCGCAAAGACGCTGTGGCGGGCTACTGTTTAAGGATTGCCCGCATGCGGGATTCGACTTTCCGTGCCAGCAGGGGTTGTGCGATAGCGGTGGGGTGAATTCCGTCCGACTGCATCAAAGCCGGATCGCTGGCCGCGATGCCGTCCAGAAACCGGGGCAGGTAATGGATATCAAACTCGGCGGCGATGTTTTCGAATATCTGTTGGAAGCGGGTGTTATAAGCAGCACCGAAATTTGGCGGCATACGCACTCCGATCAGCAGTACCGTGATCGTACTATCGGCGGCCAGCTTTACCATTTGCCGCAGGTTGTCGGTACTCTGGCCGAAACCGAGCCCGCGCAAGCCGTCGTTGCCGCCCAGTTCGATAATCAAATGGGTGGGCGCATGCTGTCGCAGCAGCTGCGGCAGGCGCTGCAAGCCGCCATAGGTTGTTTCGCCGCTGATACTGGCATTAATTACGCTTGTTTGCGGAAAACTTGACCTTATATTGTTGCTAAATAATTGCGGCCAGCCCTGGTCTAAAGGAATATTATGGGCGGCGCTCAAACTGTCGCCTAGTATAAGGATGTTAATCGCGCTGTGATGCGCGTAACCACCGGTGTGAAACCCCAGCAGCAAAAATAGGAATATGGCTGAAGATAATCTCTGCATCGATTTAAACCAGGTCAATAAGTCCGTTGCTACGCCGGATGGAAAGCTCGACATCCTAAATAATATATCGTTCGATGTTAAGTACCAGGAAGCGGTGGTGATCAAAGGCGCCTCGGGTTCGGGCAAGACCACCTTGCTGGGATTGATGGCTGGTCTCGATCAGGCGAGCTCCGGAGAAGTTTTTCTGTTCGGTGAAAACCTCACCCGCAAGGGTGAAGAACAGCGTTCGTCGATTCGCGCCGGCAAGGTCGGGTTTGTGTTCCAGTCGTTTCACCTGGTGCAGGGAGCGAACGCGATACAAAACGTCATGCTGCCGCTAGAACTGTCGGGCGTGGCGGCGGCGCAGCGCTTGGCCATGGAAAGCCTGCAGCAGGTTGGTCTTGAGCATAAGACCGATACCCTGGTCGAACATCTGTCCGGCGGGGAGCAGCAGCGGGTGGCTATTGCGCGCGCTTTTGCCGTCAAGCCACGCGTATTGTTCGCCGATGAGCCCACCGGAAATCTCGATGCCGTCACCGGGCGACAGATTGCCGATTTAATGTTTCAACTACGCGACCGGCATGGTACGACACTGGTACTGGTGACCCACGAAAGTGAATTGCTGGAACGCGGCGACCGGCAGATTCTGATCGAATCCGGAAGCTTGCTGAACAGCTAATTGTATATGAAAGTCGAGCGCGCAAGCATTCATTCCTACTGGCTGATGTTCGTCGCCACCGTGATTACGGTCGGCATCGTGACCTCGAGTCAGCTGATAACCGATCGCATCGGATTGTTGCTCGACCGCCAGGCCAGCGAATTGCTGGCAGCCGACATCGTCGTCCTGTCGAACCGGAAATTCGATGACGCGTACCGCCAGGCTGCGCTGCAGCACGATTTGAAGGTTAGCAACAGCGTAAGCCTGCGGACCGCGATATTTATTGATGACGATCCGCGGCTGGTCGAACTCAAGGCGGTTGACGAGAGCTACCCGTTACGCGGGCGGCTGGAGCGCGCGCGCTCGACTACCGGTGAGCGCTCGATTACCGCGGGAATACCCGCCAGGGGCGAGGTTTGGGTCGATACCAAGCTCGCGCAACTCGTGGCTACGAGGCTCGATCTCGGCGCCGCGAATTTTGATACCAATTGGCTGCTGACCTTTGAGCCGGATCGCGGCGGCGCTATTTTCAACCTTGCGCCGCGCGTACTGATGAACCTTGAAGATCTCGCCGCTACCGGCCTCGTGGTTCCGGGCAGCAGGGTGCGCTACCGCATGATGTTTGCCGGAGAACCGAGTGCTATCTCAGGTTTCAAGACCTGGCTCACGGATAACTTGAAAGCCGGCGAGGAAATTCAGGATCTCGAAAACGCCCGCCCCGAAATGCGCCGGGCGCTGGAGCGCACCCGCAAGTTTTTTGCGCTCGCGATCGTCTTGACCCTGGTGATCGCAATGGCCGCAATCGCAATTACGGCGCGTTATACCGCCAACCGCGAAGCATCCAAGATCGCCATGTTGCGCGCATTCGGCGTTTCGCAAGCGAGCCTGTTGCGCTATTACCTGCGGCAGCTTGGCAGCCTGTGGGTTGCCGCTACGATCGCCGGGATAGTGCTCGGCTGGGGTACGCAGTTTTCTCTGCAATGGATGCTGGAAGGGTGGTTCAGCAAGGCTCTACCGCAGGTTTTTAGCCTGCAACCCTATTTTTCGGCAGCGCTCGTCGGTCTGCTGGCGCTGGCCGGTTTTTCGGTGCCCCACCTGTTCAATGCGACCGCTACCGCACCGATGCAGGTATTGCGTACCTCGGTCAACCGGCGCTCCTGGATACGCGGCCTGTGGGTAAGCGCGAGCGCCGTGGTCGCGGTTTTTATCGTGCTGGTGTTGTTGATGCAAAGCTCGCTGCTGGCGGTTGCCACCCTGGCGCTGGTGCTGGCCTGCGCTTTTATATTGCCGCTGGTTCTGGGCTGGATGATTAAATTCTTGCTGTTTTCCTCGCAGCGGCGTTTCTGGTTACGCCAATACCTGCTGAGCCGGCTACAGGCCGTTTCACGCGGAGCGATATACGTTATGTCGGGATTTAGCCTGGTGTTGATCGCGATTCTACTAATCGCGGTGGTCAAGGACGAATTGCTGGGCGCCTGGCAGGCGCAACTGCCCGAGGATATACCCAACTATTTCCTGATCAATATTCGCAGCGACGATATCGAAGCCGTCGGCGCTTTTATGCAACAGCACCGGATCGACGCCTCCACGCCTTATGCCTTGGCGCGCGCGCGGCTGTCTCAGATCAACTCGGTCGATGTCGGAAGCATCGTTTTCGTGCACCCGGGCGCACACCATATGACCAGCCACACTTTCAATATCACCCACGCGCGGGAAGTTCCCGATCAGAATGAAATTATTGCCGGGACATGGCTCGACCCCGACAGTCCCCGAGCCCAGCTTTCGGTAGAGCAGGGGATGGCGGACAAGCTCGACCTTGCTATTGGTGACGAACTGACCCTGACCGTGGGCAGTAAAACCCTGCGTGCGCCGGTCACCAGTATCCGCAAGGTTCAGTGGGAAAATTTCAAGCCCAACTTTTACCTGATCGCGAATCCCGAGTTGCTGGCGGACTTACCCCAGACCGGTTTGCTGAGTGCCTTTATCGGCGAACGCAACAAAACCGACCTCAAGCGCCTGCTGCAACGATTTCCGTCGATTACTTTGCTCGATGTGACCGAGTTGATGGCGCGGGTACGCAATATCGTCGACAAGGCCAGCGTCGCGCTGCAATTTTTTTTCCTGTTCGCACTGGCCTCGGCCTTGATCGTACTGCTGGCGGCGATTCAGACCGGTCGGCATGAACGTGAGATCGAGTCATCCTTGCTGCGCGCGTTGAGTGCGCACACCAACCAGCTGTATCGAGTGCATGTTCTCGAATTCACCTTGATGGGGGGCTTGATCGGTTTTTTCTCGGCCTCTATTGCCACCCTCGCCGGCTGGGCGATCAGCGTTTATTTTTTCAATATCGAGTTTCATTTCTCGGCCGCGGTGTGGACCTATGGCCTACTTTCTTCCTGCCTGGTACTGACGATTGCGGGTACCCTGGTCAGCCGCAGGGTTTATAATGTTTCGCCCATGAAAATTTTACGCTCCTGATATTGCCGATGATGGGTACCGACCTACAAAACCCCTTCATTGCCGAGACCACTGCGCGGTTTGGCTGGGATGAGCAACTCGCGGCCGCGTTTGCATATGCGGCGGATTCGGCGCCGTCCGACAAGAGTCGGCCTCACTGTACCGATGTTGCGCTGCGGGTGCTCGAAATGGGCAACGATCGCGATGCGGTCATCGCCACCTTGCTAAGCGATCCCGATCTGCGCGATGCGCTGGATAGCAAAGTCATCGAAAAACAGTTTGGTAAAACCATAGCCAAGTTAACGCAAGGAGTGAACCGACTCAACAGCCTCAAAGACGGATCCCCGGCGCGCATCGACAGTCCCGAACAGGCCGAGAAACTGCGGCGCCTGCTGATGGCGATTATTAGCGACGTGCGGGTGATGCTGATCAAACTCTGCTATCGGGTGGAACGGCTGCGCCTGTTGAAACATGGCGATTACGAACTGCGCCGTCGCATCGCACGGGAGACCCTCGATATTTACGCGCCGCTAGCCAACCGGTTGGGCATGGGATTGCTCAAATGGGAGCTGGAGGACCTCGCCTTCAGGGCGCTGGAACCTTTGGTTTACAAACGTATTGCCCGGCTACTGGAAGAAAAGCGCAGCGAACGCGAAGCATTTATCGACAAGTTCACGACGCAATTGAAAGCCTTGCTGCAGGCACAGGAAATCGAGGCCAGCGTGCAGGGCCGGGTGAAACATATCGTCAGCATTTGGCGCAAGATGCAGCGCAAAAATCTCGAGTTTCACGAACTTTTCGACGTGCGCGCGGTACGCATCCTGGTCGATTCGGTCGCCGACTGTTATGCGGTGCTCGGTGTGGTACATACCACTTGGCAACATATCCCCAAGGAATTTGACGACTATATCGCCAATCCCAAGGAAAACGGCTACCGTTCGCTGCATACCGCCGTGGTTGCCGCAGACGGCAAGATCGTCGAGGTGCAAATACGCAGCTATGAAATGCATGAAAATTCCGAACTCGGCGTGGCTTCGCACTGGCGTTACAAGGAAGGCGCTAAGCTCGATAAGCGCATGGAATCGAGCATCGCGCAAATGCGCGATCTGTTACAGGGAACGGCGGAAGAAGTTTCCGATGCGATGTCCGAAATTTCGACCGAGTTGAGCAGCGACCGGGTTTACGTGTTCACTCCGACCGGGCAAATCGTCGATATCCCGCAGGGCGGCACGCCGCTGGATTTTGCCTACAGTATCCATTCAGAGGTGGGGCACCGCTGTCGCGGCGCCAAGGTCAACGGCCGTATCGTTAATTTGACCACGGTATTGCAAACCGGCGACGAAGTAGAAATTCTGACGACTCGGGAGAGCCGACCCAGCCGCGACTGGATGAATAAAAATCTGGGCTTCATCAAGTCGGCGGGCACTCGTTCCAAGGTGCGAAACTGGTTCAACCATCAGGATTTCGAACAGAATGTGCTCGATGGGAAATCGATTTACGATCGAACCCTGAGCAAATACTCGATTCATAATGCCGACCTGAAACAGCTGTTGGCGCATTTCAAACGCAAGGATACGGACCAATTTTTCGCCGATATCGGACGCGGCCTGGTTACCGCGCCCCAGATTCTGGGATATCTGCAGGCCGCAACCGACCAAGATCCTTTCAAGCGGGTCAAAAAGGAGCGTCCAGCGCCTGCTTCGAAAGATCAGGTCAGTATTCATGGCGTCGGCAACCTGATGACGCAATTTGGACGCTGCTGCAAGCCGGTGCCGGGAGACGAAATTATCGGTTTCATTACGATCAACAGCGGCATTACTATCCACAAGCGCGGCTGCCCCAATATTCTAGCCTTACCGGAAGCAAAACGACCGCGTCTGATCGAAGTCGAATGGGGTCAGCAAAGCAGTTCGGTTTACCCGGTGGAGGTCAGCATGACCGCCTACCAGCGGACCGGATTGATGCAGGATATCAGTACCATCCTGGCAAACCTCAAGATTAACCTGTTACACATTAACGCCAACACCAATCAGGCCGAGCAGATGGTTTACACCCGTATGACCATGGAGATTCACAGCGTCGACGAGCTGGTGACAATCATCGACAAGCTTTCCCAATTGCCCAACGTGCAGGACGTCCGGAGAATCGCCTGAATGTCGGCGGTCGATAAAGCCCGGCAAGCGAATCCTGACCGGCTGGCGCTTAACCGGCGTTTCTGTATTGCGCCGATGATGGATTGTTCGGATCGTCACAGCCGATTTTTCTTGCGTCTGTTCTCGCAGCGGATTCTGCTCTACACCGAAATGGTTACGGCCGCCGCGATTGTACACGGCGATCGTGATCGCCTGCTTGGCTTCAGTCGAGAAGAACATCCGCTGGCGGTGCAACTGGGCGGTTCGGACCCGGAGTTGCTATATCGCGCGGCCCGCATCTGTAACGACTATGGCTACGACGAAATCAATCTCAACTGCGGTTGCCCCAGCGACCGGGTGCAGTCCGGCCGCTTCGGCGCTTGCCTGATGCTGGAACCGACGCGGGTAGCCGACTGCGTGGCGGCATTGAAATCGGCGACCTCGGTCGCGGTCACGGTTAAACATCGTACCGGTGTCGATCGGCAGGAGGATTATGATGACTTCGCCGGCTTTGCCGAGACGCAAATCGATGCCGGCGCCGAAGCCTTGATCGTGCATGCGCGGAACGCCTGGCTGCAGGGGCTCAGCCCGAAGCAGAATCGGGAAATCCCGCCCTTGAAGTACGACTGGGTTTATCGTTTGAAGCGGGATTTTCCGAATCGCGAAATCGTCATCAACGGTGGTATCAAAACCCTGCCTGCCTGCATCGAACACTTGCGCCATGTCGACGGAGTCATGCTCGGTCGCGAACCCTATAGTAATCCTTATGTTTTGCACGACGTCGATGCGGTGATTTTTGATTGCCGCGCAGGCGCGGACATCGGTGATCGTTTTACCCTGCTGCAGCGTGTGTATCCGTACATCGAGGAACAACTCGGTCTCGGCGTACCCCTGACGCGCATGCTGCGGCACTTGCTGGGGCTGTTCAACGGCCAACCCAACGCGCGCCGCTGGCGCCGGTACCTGAGCGAACATGCGCATTGCAAGGGCGCCGGTGTCGAAGTTCTGCAGCGCGCTGAAAGCCTGCTGGGTTAAACGACGATGGCAAAACATTTGCGTTATCTTATTCTGTTGCTGATCCTGTTGTTGGTGGCGGTCAACGAAGCGCTCAACAAGCTGCGAACCACCAGCTGGGACCACCCGCTTTGGGTGCGAATTTACGCGGTCAACGGTGACGGTCGCGGCGCCACCGATCGATATATAGATGGTCTGGAAGCACGCGATTTCGATGCGATCGAAAAATTCGTCAACCGTGAAGCTCGACGTTACGGTGTCTCCATCGACGCCATCGATGTCGAGTATAACGGGCGCCTGCAATCGCACCCGCCGCAACCGCCTTCGGGACAGAGCATACTGGAAAACATCTGGTGGAGCCTGAAGTTCAGAGCCTGGGCTGCGCAGCGTGCCTGGAATAGCGACGCGGATAACGGGGATATCGAATTGTTCGTCAGTTACTACGATACCGCGACCACGCAATCGTTGCGCCATTCGGCGGGATTGCAGGGCGGGTTGATCGGCATTATCAACGCCTTTGCCGATAAATCCTACCGCGGTTCCAACCAAGTTGTGATCGCTCATGAAATGATGCACACCCTGGGGGCGAAAGATAAGTATGACGCGGCCAACCTACCGATTTATCCGCAAGGGTTCGACGCTCCCCACCGCCAGCCGCTATATCCTCAGACCAGGGCTGAAATCATGGGCGGCAGGATACCGATCTCGGCGCTCGAGGTGAAAATGCCGCAAACCCTAGACGAGGTTTCGATCGGTATCTATACCGCGGCTGAAATTAACTGGCCCATCGAGGTCCAATAATCGGCCCCGCGCTCTCGAACTGCCGAATAATAAACCCCATATCTCACCGATTTCCTGCCGCGGACGCCGCCACAGTGTCTTGGCGACGCCCCTGCGACGTAAAACGGTGAGAGATGCGGGTTAGACGCGCAGATACACATAACTGGCGCCGGCGGCGCCGTCTCGGGGCTGTGCCGGGCACCAGGCCAACACCTGTGACTGGCTGGCGAGCCAACGCTGCACCAGCGGCTTGAGTACGGCGTCGCTTTGCGAGCGATAGCCTTGTCCATGGATAATGACGATCAGGCGCAGGCGCCGCCGCAGGGCGTCAGCGAGAAATTGCCCCAGCGCCTGTAGCGCTTCGTTTTGCCGATAGCCATGCAAATCCAGGCAGGCTTCCGGTCGAATTTGTCCCTGTCGAATTCGGCGCTGTAGTTTAGTCTGCATCCCGCTATTGAAATGGGTATCGCGCAGCGGCGCTGCCTGGGACGGAAATTCAGTTTGGATTACGGCATCTTTATCCCCGGTTCGCGGCTTGATTTTTTTAGCTTGACGCTGCGAATATACATTAATGCGATCGTTACGCAGTCGCCTGACGCCTGGAATCAGGTCGGCAAATTCGGAATCGTCATCGTCGTTCATGGATTAATCGTCGGGCAATTACCTGTTTTGATCAATATTATCCGAAAATGCGCGCCAAGCCAGTTTCAAATCGGATAGAATTCCTTACCGATGCATATTCTCATTACCAATGACGACGGTTATCTCGCTCCCGGTATCAAAATCCTCGCTCAGGAACTATCCCAGGTCGCTGACGTATCCGTGGTAGCACCCGATCGAAACAAAAGCGGCGCCAGCAATTCGCTGACATTGACGCGTCCGCTGCGGGTCGAACTGTCTCCCGAAGGATTTTATTATGTCGATGGTACCCCCACCGACTGCGTACACCTGGCGATATCCGGGTTGCTCGAACAGGCACCCGATATGGTCGTGTCCGGAATAAACGCCGGCCCTAATCTTGGCGACGACGTTCTGTATTCGGGAACCGTTGCCGCTGCAATGGAGGGTCGTTACCTGGGTTTGCCGGCAATTGCGGTGTCGCTGGTCGGCAGGCCGGCCAAACATTATCAGAGCGCCGCGCAGATCACCCGCCGTGTGGTCGAGCGACTGACGCTGAAACCCTTGCCGGACGATACCCTGTTGAATGTAAATGTGCCGGATTTGCCGGTCGGCGAAATCCCGGTAATCCAGGCCACTCGACTGGGTTTTCGTCACAAGTCTGAATCCATGGTGAGGCAGAATGATCCTAATGGGCGACCGGTTTACTGGGTCGGCCCACCCGGTGAAGCCCAGGATGCCGGGCCGGGTACCGACTTTTACGCGGTGGAACACGCGACCGCATCGGTTACGCCGATGCAGATCGACTTGACCCGACACCTCGGTATCGAACCGCTGCAACAATGGCTGGAACAGCTTTGATCGCATCGGGTCGAAATCATCAAGGCATTGGCATGACTTCGCAGCGCACGCGCGATCGGTTGATTAATCGGCTGCAGCAGCAGGGCATAGACAATGAGCAGGTGCTCGATGTCATCCGACGGGTGCCGCGGCATCTGTTCGTGGACGAGGCCCTGGCGCATCGCGCCTACGAAGATACCGCGTTACCGATCGGTTATGGGCAAACGATTTCGCAACCCTTCATCGTCGCGCATATGACCCAGTTGCTTCTGGACGGCGGTAGCGCCAACTCGGTGCTCGAAATCGGCACCGGTTGCGGTTATCAAACCGCGGTGCTAGCCAATATCTTTCCGCAAGTCTACAGCGTCGAACGGATCGAGGCCCTGCACCAGCAGGCTAAGAAACGCCTCGCCGAGTTGGATATCTACAATGTGCAGCTGCGCCATACCGACGGTACCGAAGGCTGGCCCAATCCAAGCTATCGCTTCGACCGTATCATTATGACCGCGGCCTGTACCGAAATACCGCAGGCGGTGGTAACCCAGCTGGCAGAAGGCGGAGTCATGGTGTTGCCTTTCGATAATGGCAGAGATCAAACTATGACCAAAATAACCCGCAACGGGGATGAACTGGTGAGCGAAGAACTGGAAAAAGTTATCTTCGTGCCGCTGTTGCCGGGGTTGGGTTAGTGCCGGTTTTCGAGAGTATTTACCAAGGGGTGATACGGTTTTCGCGGCGCAGCGACGCCAGTTATTATCTCTCCGTGCTCAGTTTCGTCGAATCGTTCATTCTGCCCTTTCCTCCGCCGGATGTAATGCTGGCGCCGATGGCGCTTGCCCAGCCCGGGCGTGCCCTGTATTTTGCGGCGCTGACCCTGTTTTTTTCCGTGCTTGGAGGATTGGTCGGCTACTTGATCGGAGCCTTTTTGTTCGATCTGGCGGAGCCTCTGATTATCGAGTGGGGCTATCAGGCCAGGTTTCAGACGGTGATGGGCTGGTTCGATCAGTGGGGCTTCTGGGCGGTACTGGTGGCGGGATTTTCCCCCGTGCCTTATAAGATATTCACGATTGCCGCAGGTGTTCTCAATCTTGCGCTCTTGCCGTTTCTGCTGGCATCCATTATCGGCAGAGGACTGCGTTTCTTCTTGCTGGCCTGGTGCCTGGCAAAATTCGGGCCGGCGATTGAACCTCGGCTGCTGAAATATATCGAAATCATAGGCTGGGCAATCGTATTCGCGCTGTTGCTGGTGATCGCCATATATTATTTTTAATACCTAAGATTCGAGACGTGAGACTAGTTATTGCGACCGCCCTTGCCGTGACGATGTTGACTTCCTGTGTAACGGTTAAACCGCCGATCAATCAAGCGCGCGGCCCGGGTTGGTACACGGTTAAAAAGTCCGACACGCTTTATTCAATCGCCTGGCGCTACGGGCTTGACTACACACAGCTAGCCCGGTGGAATCGAATTGACGTCAATTCACCGATTCATCCCGGGCAGCGATTGCGATTATTGCAAGCCGACGACAAGCCTGCTACCGCAGTTGCCGGCGACAAAACGGGTTCGACAAAAACACCGTCTAAAGCCAAAGGCAAAGCCATCACCAGCAAGCGTGATAACGCGAGTCGAAGCGCTAACCGTGATCCGAAAAAATGGATTTGGCCAACTAAGGGCGTACCGCTGAACACTTTCCTCGCTTCCCGGCTGGATCGTCGCGGCGTCGATATTGCCGGCGAACTCGGTCAGCCGGTATACGCGGTTGCCGACGGCATGGTTGTATATAGTGGTAATGGTTTGGCTGGTTATGGTAATCTGATCATCATTAAGCACAGTGATACTTATTTAAGCGCTTATGCATACTGTCAAAAGCGCCTGGTGCAAGAAGGGGTAGCAGTGAAAGCCGGAAACGTGGTCGCACAAATGGGACGCAGAGACAACACGGCGAAACTGCATTTTGAAATTCGACGAAATGGCAAACCTGTAGATCCGATGAAATATCTACCCAATCGATAAAGGAACCTCTGGATGACCAAATCTACCGATAAGTCACTTATCGAAGATACCGAAATACCACCTGAAAACCTGGTGGAAAATCTTGTTGAAGATGAAGAGGCGGCCGATTTGACGGACGACGACGATAACGACGATGGTCACGCAACCATTATCGACGGCGACGGTTCAGACGACGACGATACGACCGAAAGCGAAAAGTTTGTCGAGCGACGCAAACCCCAAGACCGTCGCAAGGTAGGAACGCGCCGATCCTCCGACGCCGATCCGACTCGGCTTTACCTCAAGGAAATCGAAGTTTCCCCGCTGTTGACAGCCGAAGAAGAGGTCTACTATTCGCGCCTCGCGCTTAAAGGCGACACTGCCGCGCGCGACAAGATGATCGAATGCAACCTGCGGCTGGTGGTCAAGATTGCACGGCGTTATATGAATCGGGGGCTGGCGCTGCTGGATCTGATCGAGGAAGGCAATCTGGGTCTGATTCGGGGAGTGTTAGAAATTTTGTGTCAATTCTTTAATGTGCAGCATAATGCTGTTAGGAGAATTGATAATGACAGACAAATTCGATTTTAATAAAGCCCTGAAGGCGATTCAGTCTGGGCAAG
>Ga0126332_10000276_pt1 | contig 19627 bp, 17 predicted proteins | sample InaspJWI42metaG_FD_94482 | JGI IMG/M metagenome (GOLD analysis project Ga0126332, IMG submission 94482) | Marine gutless worms symbiont microbial communities from Oahu, Hawaii - Inanidrilus sp. 2 OAHU.JWI-42 metaG | ecosystem: Host-associated > Annelida > Digestive system > Unclassified...
CATAAGGCCCGTTATCCACTTTTACAACACGGCCACAGCCGATGGCGCACCGGCCGCAGTGATAGCGCTTGGTGAGAATGGTGCGGTTCATGGTTGGGCCGTCGATCTTGCGGGCCCCTTCAGGCCAACTTCCCTGGGCCCAGTTTTTTATGGGCAGGTCCCCGCTTTCCTCATTGGGGGTCACCACTCCAGGCGTGCCGAACTCCCTTAGGCCTTCGGTCAGCTCTTTCATGTTTTGGCGGTGCTCCCTGATGGACGCCTTCAACGCTTCCATGTCGTTGACCGGTGTGCTCAAACCGCCTCTGGCGACAACAATCGCCTTAACGTTCTTAGATCCCAGCACGGCCCCCAATCCGCCCCGGCCGGCAGCCCGGCCGTCACCGCCGTCATTCATCAGGGCCGCAATGGAAACCATCTTTTCGCCCGCGGGGCCGACGCCGACAAAATTGACTTTATCGCCATATTCCGATTTGAGCACATGCTCCATATCGTAGGCATCTTTACCCGTTAACTGCCCGGCATCGGCGATTTCTACTTTATCTTCGGAAATAAATATCCGAACCGGTTTATCCGAAGCATTCCTGATAATCAGGCCGTCATAGCCGGTGCTTTTCAGGTCCTGGGCCACTTTGCCGCCGCTGTTGGCCTCGCCCCAGACGCCTGTCAGCGGGGCTTTGGAACAGGCCTCATAGCGGGAGGAAGAATACACCGGTGTGCCGCATGCCGGACCGGTCAGCAGCACAAAGGTGTTTTCCGGGCCGAGAGGGTCTATTGTGGAAGGATCGGTCTCCTTGTTAAGATACCAGGCGGCCAGCCCGGACCCGCCAATATACTGTTTCTTGACATCCTCCGGAAAGTCGATTGTCTCAATTTTCCCGCTATTGAGATCTATTTCCAGAATTCTTTGCATGTATCCGTTTTGCATAACTTACCTCCTCGGAAGTACCGGATAACTTTATCGGCCCATCATCCTGCCTGCAATTTTCCAATCAACTTTTTCTGGTAGCCGGACAGCGTGACAAGCGTGATCCCGACAAGCAGCAGACTTCCTCTGGTCAGCCACACGATAAATGTGGGGAGCCCAAGTAGGGTAATCCAGTTTACCAGCACGTTTAGAATAATGACCCCTATAAGCGTTCCGATAACATTTGGCTTGCCCGCTTTGATGACCATGGCCCCGAGAAAGACGGCCGTAAATCCTTCGATCATAACCGCATTACCGCCCCCGATCTCATGTTGCCCGGAACCAAACTGGGCGGTCACGAGAATCCCGGCAATGGAGGACATAACTGAAGATAAAATGAAATAGTAGAATACTATTTTTGATGCATTAATTCCCGCCTCCTGGGTCGCCTGTCTGTTCTCTCCCAACGCATACAGATGCTGGCCCATGATTGTTCGATCCTGAAGGAAGCGGCAGGCCAGATATATGAAAAGTGCAGTGAGAAATAGAACGGGGACCCCGAATATTTTGCCGTATACAAATTCGTAGACAATCTTTGACCCCACGGTGATAAAGATGGGTTTTCCCTCGCCCATGATTTTGGCAATGGCCGTCGCTGTAAAACCTGTGGCGATGGTGGCTATCAATGAGGGAATCTTCATATAGGATACCATAATCCCATTGATGATGCCGATCAGCGTACCTGCCGCCAAAGCCAGAAGGACAATGATCCCCATGGGAATTCCCAGATTTATAAGATACGCGGTTACCATACTCACCAGGGCCGCCGCACTGGCAAAGGAAACATCAAGCTCTCCTACGGCCACAACCCAGGTAAGTCCAAGAACCAGAATGGCGTAAATTCCAGAGGACCGCAGTATTTCCAGCAGATTCTCAGGCGTGCGGAACGCGCTGGAGGTGATTGAGAATACGATTACCATCGCAAACAGAAGCCAAATCAAGCCAAATCGCGATTGGAAGAGTTGCCCAAAACGGAAGGGATTTGAATTTGCCTTCTTCATGGCCCCACCTCAGCTGTCGAATCCGGGACATCCATTGAGCGTCTTCCCGTCTTCTTTTTGAAAAAGAAGTCGCTGGACAGGCACAGTGCCGTAATCAAAACAATTCCGATTATAAAGTCCATATAGAAATAAGACACAGTCATCAGCGTGAACCCGTTTAACATGGTGGCCATGAAGAGGGCCGCTAGGAAAGTCCCGTAGATCGTAGGTTTTTTGAACACAGCGCTACCGAGAAATACTGTAGCGTAAGAGCTCAGCAGAAATACAAGGCCCACTCTCACGTTGCCCTGCCCCTGGGACGCGTTGCTCATTATCGCACCAAAAGATGCTAAAACGGCACAGATCACAAAGGCTGCAATGATGTAAGCCTGGACGTTGATGCCGGAAAAGATAGCTGCGATTTTGTTATCCCCGGTCGAGTAAAAGCACCTTCCGTAGCGGGACCGGTGCAGGATCAGATAAGCCAGAAAATACAGGGACCCCATCAGAATGGCGGGTAACGGGACGCCAAACCAGACGGCATCGTTTAACTCGAGTATACCGGATGTCAAGACATTACCATATATATATGCGCCGCCGCTGTACATGTAAGCAAAACCCCACGCAATGGCTCCGATGCCCACAGTCGTTACGATATCTGGCAGCTTCAGTTTACCCACGGCCACGCCGTTTAACAAGCCAAAGACAACCGCAACGGCCAGGCCGAGCCCGACGCTGGGTACCACGTGGATATCTTTCGCAATGAGAAAACTGGTGGTCATTCCGGCAAGGGCACACACCATCGGAAAGGATAAATCAAAATGACCGACCACAACGACGAAGGTGACGCCGAGTGCAAATATGGCACTTATGGAGGCATGTTTCAGCATGGTAGAGATGTTTCTGGCAGTCAGATACTGTTCATGCATTAAAGAAAAGACAACGATGATGAAACCCAACATTATAAGAAATATGACAATGGGTTTGACGTCGTCTGAAAGAATCTGTTTTCTTTTAGCTGTCATATCCGTCATCGGGTTTCCTTTCTTTCACGCCGCAAAGCAGAATTTCCTCCACAGAGACACGGTCAACAATCTCATCCATGGTAACCTTCCCTTTGAACATGGTCATGACGCGGTCGCACACACCGGCGATCTCCTCACAATCAGAGGAAATAAGAATCACAGCGGCCTCTTTTGACAGCTCTCGGATCAGGCTGTAGATGCCCGTCTTGGCCCCCACGTCGACGCCGGCCGTCGGCTCCAGGAAGATATAGATTTCGGCCTCGGCAAACAGGCCTTTGCAAATGACCACTTTTTGTTGGTTTCCGCCGCTGAGGAAGGAGACTTTTAGGTTCACGTCGGGGGGATTCAACGCCAGCTGTTCCACCAAAGCATAGGTTTCCCTCTTTTCCTGTTTTCGTCGAACCAGTCCGAGGAAAATCGCAATTCGCTTTAGACTGGCCAAGGATATATTAAAGGAAACGGGCTGAACATCGATCAAGCCCTCTACCCTGCGATCACCGGGTATGAGAAAAATGCCGTTTTGAATGGCTTCACGTGCGGATCGAAACCGGACTTCGTTTCCGTGGATTTGAATTATACCCGTGGTGCTCGGATATAATCCAAATATCACCTTGGCGAGTTCTTCCGCACCGGAGCCCACCAGCCCGAAGATGCCCAGGATCTCTCCTTTTTTCGCCGCGAAACTGACATCTTGAAAGCGATCCTCCAAAGACAGCCCTTTCACGGCAAGAATTTTTTCACCGGGATCTTGCCCTTTGTCGGGATAGACCTGGTCCATCTTCTCGCCCAACATCAATTCGGCAATGGACATATAATCGGAGTCCTTATCTTTGGCACTCAGCGTGGCCACGTTCCTACCGTCTCGAATGATGGTCAGCCGGTCGACGATCTGGTAAATTTCTTCCAGCCTGTGAGAAATGTAGATAACGGACACCCCCTGTTTTCTTAGCACGCGAATAAGGCCAAAGAGCACCTGTTTCTCAGTCTCGGTCAAGATGGAGGTGGGTTCATCCAGCACCAATACGGACATCTCCCTTGAGAGCGCTCGAAGGATGGCAATAATTTCCTGTTCCACGGCAGTCAGTTGTAAAACCGGTTTGGTCAGATTAATATCTACCGGAAATCGCTCCAGGATTCGCTCGGCCTTTTCATGGAGCTTTTTTCGATCAATCGTAGTGAACGTTCCTTTTCCGACGGTTTCAAATCCAAGGAAGATATTCTCATATCCCGTAAACGACGGGATCATCTGAGGGTCTTGATACACCGTGGCGATTCCATGTTTCAATGCATCCTGCGTGCTGTTGATCTCTATTTGATTTTCGTCCAGGAAAATCATACCCTCGTCTTTGGTATATACGCCGGATAAAATCTTAATGAGGGTTGATTTTCCTGCACCGTTGATGCCCAGCAGGGCGTGGACCTCCCCCGGTTTCAAATAGAAATCGACACCATCCAGGGCCCTCACCCCCGGGAACTCCTTCTTAATCCCCTCCATGGTCAATCTGTAATCAGTCAATGCCGGCCACCTGCTGCTAAGAGTTGTTTAGAACTGCCACTTTTACCGAAGTCGCAATGCGCATATATCAACAAACTCGATATATGCGCACGCTTCCTCCGCAATCCTACAGCGATCTTTTCCAACCCAGCTTCCTGGCCACGCCGGGATGGTCGTAGGTGTCTCCGTACTTCTTGATGTCTATTTTCTCCAGCTCTTTGGCTGTGATTGCATACACCGGACTGATGACAAGCCGCGGAACTTTATTGCCCTTTAAATGTTCTGAGGCATAGTATACCGACATGTACGCCATCGCCCACATGCTTTGAGCTGCGGTGAACCCCATAGCCGTCTTGCCACCCTTGATGTAAGTAAAGGCATTGGTTCCGCCGTCGATCCCGGTGGTAAATATCTCATCCTGTCTTCCGGCGTTTTTTATGGCCAGCGCGCCCTCCATGGCGGCGCCGTCCCAGGCGCACCAAATGGCGTCAAGATCCCCCTTTTTAGGATGAGCTGCCAGCATGTTATCGATAGCCTGTCTCGGCGTGACGGCTCCCGCCGGATCATAATTCCAGCGTGTCACCACCTCTATTCCCGGAAAATCCCTCAGGAGCCAGTCGAGCCCCTGTTCCCGATGATCCCAGGTCTCATTGGCCGGCAGGCCGATGACGCCAACCTTACCCTTGCCCTTGAGTCGTAGGGCCATATACTCAGCCGTTAACAGGCCCATACCGAAGTTATTGGAAAGGACAGAGGTCGTGCAGGCAGTTCCTGCGATAAGGGAGTCTCCGGAAAAAACGGGGATTCCCGCCGCAACTGCCCGTTTAATGGCTGGTGCAATGGAAGCCGCCTCAGACGCCGTTACAAACAAAGCATCCGGTTTCATCTTGATGAAAGCCTCGAGCTGTTCGTTTTGTAATTTCGTGTTGTAGCTGGAGTTGGCGAACTTCGCATCCTTCGAAGCCTTTTGGCCAAAGAAATCCTTGATTCCCTTAAGGTAGCCCCGCTTGAGGTTTTGGCCGGAGTCGTTGTCAAGCCACCCTTGTGAAATTGCTAATTTGTAATCTTTAGCCGTTGAAACAGCCGGAAACATTACTGCCAGGGCAAAGACGACGATCAGCAAAATCGACAATACGTTGCATTTGGATCTATCCATTTTATCTCCTCCTTTATAAATGAAAAATTAGATCGTTTGTAACTCTCCTGGGTTATGATTCGGCTTAATGTAAATGTTCACCCCCTTCCTGTGCCAAAAGCCTTTTTCACCGGAAAAAAATAATGTTGTACTTCAACTTTGGTGCCATGTGGCGTATTGATTGGGCTGTGTCCGGCTTCATCCGCCGTCGAACCAAACGACGGATTCCAACCGGCGGATATTTTACGCTCGAACATACCTCCGCAGCAATTATCTTTCTATGTAACCCAATCGCGCCGAAATATTGCGGGCAGTTTGTACGACGGCCGGCAGGAGTTCTTCTTCCATTCGTTCGCGGTTTATCCTAAAGCCCGGTCCAGCGATGCTAATACTGGCCACAACGTTCCCACTGGCATCGTGCAAAGGGGCGGCCACACACTTGATATCGGCTTCGTGTTCCGAATCGTCCATGGTATACCCCTGCCGCTGGACCCTTTGCAGGTGAAGTTTCAATTCCTCGGGATTTGTAATGGTGTTGGGTGTATAGCGTTTAAGCTTGATGACGCGCAAATACCGGTCTATTTCGTCCTCGCTAAGATAGGCCAGCAGTATCTTCCCTACTCCAGTACAATAAGCCGGGGATTTATTGCCGATTCGGGACATCATCCCCACGGATTGGGACCCCTCAACCTTGTCGATATAGAAGACCTCAAAATCATTCAGCACGGCCAGATGGGCCGTCTCTTGAATTGACGACGCCAGTTCGGACAACAGCGGTCTTGCCTCGGTACGAAAACCGATCTGGTTAATATACACGCTGCCAATTCGAAACAGTCGGTATGTAAGGCTGTATTCTCCGGTTTTGGGATCTTTTCGTAAAAATCCGGCATCCTCGAGGGAATAAACCAGCCTTGTAATGGTGCTTTTGTTCAATCCCAGCATCCTGGCAAGCTGGCTGTTGGTAAGGGCGGGATTTTCGAGCGAAAAGCATTCCAGCAGTTTTGCCGCTCGCAGGACCGAATTGATTAGATAAGGACTGGAGGCCACAGGATTTCACCCTTGATGGAAAGAAATGATGTGCAGAAGTTTGTTAATTACCGCTCAGTCGAGTCTGTATTCTTAAATGGAAGCAGGCAAATCCGAAAAAGTTTCATATAATAAACTACGTTTTACATTTTAAAAATATAGATTGTTTGGATGGAAAAGACTGGATACTATCGGTTTTTAACCCAATTTTAAGATAGGAAATATACGGTATTCTATAATAACTTATTGATATAATTATATATATAGATATACGTTCCATATATTAAACTTAGTTTTATTATTTGTCAATCATTTTTTGACCATGCCCGTCCATCACAGAAATGAGCAATGATTCTAATTTATTAAAAGGTATGGAAACGATGCTGCTATCCACGCTTAAGTAATTCCAAGCCGACTTGGCAATGGGTCTCCACGCCCACCGGCAACATATCCTCATTGAAATCGAATTTCGGATTGTGGACAGGCGCAGCGTCTTCTCGACCGACACCGAGGGCGAAAAAACATCCTTTAGACCTTTGCAGGTAAAAGGCAAAATCTTCACCACCCATGGTTCTTTCGGGTATAACCACGCGGTCTGTACCAACCACCTTCTCGGCACAACGACGAACCACCCCAGCCATGGCGTCATCGTTGATGGTGGCGGGGTAACCCTGGCTGTATTTTAGTTCAAATTCGGTACCCATCGATTCACACACGCCGCGCACCACTTTTTCAATGCGCGCCTCCCACGTGTTCCAAGTATCCGGGTTAAAGGTTCGAGTAGTGCCGCTCAGTTCGGCTTCACCGGGGATGATATTAAAGGCGGTTCCGGCGTGAAAGGTGCCGACTGTGACGACTGAGGGTTCCAAGGGATCCATATGCCGGCTCACAATGCGTTGCAGGGCATTGACCACCTGGGTGCCCACCTCGAGCGCGTCAACACACAGGTGCGGCATGGCCCCATGCCCTCCCCGCCCCTTTATTTTAATATCAAAGCGATCCATGGCTGCCATGAACGGACCCGGCCTTACGCCGATTGTTCCCTCTGAGATTTCCGTCCACACATGACAGCCGATAGAATAATCTACCTTTGGGTTTTCCATAACACCGGCCTCGATCATGGATTTGGCCCCGCCGGGCCCTTCTTCAGCCGGCTGAAACACAAATTTAATATTACCTGTGAGTTCATTTTTGATCTTGTCGAGTACGGTTGCAGCCCCCAAAACCATCGCCATATGCGCATCATGACCGCAGGCATGCATAGCTCCTTCATGCTCGGATGCAAAGGAAAGCCCGGTATTTTCTTTTAAAGGCAGGGCATCCATATCGGCACGGATCATTAACGTCGGACCGGGCCTATCCGTTTTCATCAATCCCACCACGCCGTGTTGGGCAATTCCAGTCTGAACTTCAAGCGCCAGTTTATTTAGATAATCTGCAACATACGCAGACGTTTTCCTTTCGGTGTAAGCGGTTTCAGGAATCCGATGCAGATCACGACGTAAATTAATGATCAGGTCCTTGTGTTCACTGACAAGTTGATGGATATTTGTCATGGCAAAACCTCTTTGGTTGGGATTGATATATTTGTATAAAGATTAATGTATCATATTTCAGTAGTCGAAAAAGTTTACACATCTTAACCCCGCCGATGCATCTCGGCACTATGGCACATTTTTAACCACAGCATCAATGAAAATAGCATCAAGGAGGAAAAATTTATGGGAGTGGAATGATGCGATTCCGGGGAAGGGGTATTTGTTGATTTAGAGGTGCAAATGTTAATTTAGTGTGTTATAGGCAAAAAAGTGGCGCCCCTCGTGATTGTCCGGATACCAACAAAAATAATCTAATAATATCCGACATAGAATTCGATTCAGCACCGGAGGTTATAATGGCTACAGCTTTTGTCGATGGCCCCGTAATCGTTGGCAACGGCCGAATCATAGAGCATGCGACAGTTATCGTGGAAGATGACAGAATTGTCAAAGTAGCAAAGGGAAATGTAAATGTTCCTGAGGATGCCCGAAAAATTCCTATGGATGGGCAGATGTTATTGCCCGGATTTATTGATAGCCATGTCCACTTATGTATGGATAGCAGCCCGGATCCCATGACCAGTGTCTTATCCGAACCGCAGACAATGACAGCTTTAAAGGCCGCCAATTTTGCAGGACAAACGCTTTTGGCCGGGGTTACTTCCGTTAGAGATATGGGTGGAAAAGACGGAATCGATCTAGGAATCAGACAGGCGATCAATTCAGGATTAATTCCAGGACCCAGAATGCTTGCAAGCGGTAAGTTGATCTGCATGACCGGAGGGCACGGCTGGCAATTTGGATTGGAAGTGAACGGTGTTGATGAAGTTCGAAGGGCCGCACGCGAGCAGGTCAAAGCCGGTGCGGATATCGTAAAACTCATGGCCACCGGGGGTGTCCTGACCCCTGCCGTGGAGCCGGGTAGCGAACAATTTACCGAAGAGGAATTGAGGGCCGGCATCGAGGAGGCGCATAAAGCCGGCAAGACAACCGCAACACATGCCATGGGAACAAAAGGAATACTCAATGCTTTGCGGGCCGGCATCGATAGCATAGAGCACGGCGTCTATCTGGATGACGAGGCTGTTTCTCTGATGGTAAAAAGAGATGTCCCCTTGATCCCGACCATCTCGGCCCTTTTTAATATCGAAAGCAAGGGAATTGAAGCTGGAATCCCTGCCTTTGCTGTGGAAAAAACCCTCAAGGTCAAGCCATTTCACCTGGAAAGCATCCGCATGGCACGAGAGGCGGGAGTACGCATTGCAATGGGAACCGATGCCGGAACCCCTTTTAACCGGCACGGTGACAACCTTGGCGAGCTCAAGTTTCTGGTTGACTGCGGTTTCGCACCTATGGAAGCGATTGAAGCCGGCACACGCATAGCTGCTCAGGTTCTCGGGGTGGAAGAGGAACTGGGTACCGTTGAGGAAGGCAAACTGGCCGATCTGATACTGGTTGATGGAAAGCTGCTGGATAATATTGAAATCCTGCTTAAGCGGGAGTCTATTCGCCTGGTAATGCAGGGCGGAAAAGTGGTCAAGAGTGCATAACTTTAACCGCTGGCTAAAGGAGGTGAAGAATGAAAAACATTAAATTGTCCATTAAACATTTAGTCTTTGTGTCCTTGCTGGTTGCTGCAATCGGTTTATGCCTCACCCCGATGGATGCGCAGGCCGAAATCAAAGAGCTGACCATCGGGATCGGGATTGATGCCGACACACTGCTCCCTTATGATCAGACAACGACCCTAATGCAGAATATGGCTGACCTGATCTATGACAGTTATTTCTATCAGGATCCTGAAGGCAAGTTGCATCCCAGACTGGCAACGCGGTATGAGGTATCGGATGATGGTTTAACGTATACGATTCATTTACGTAAGGGAGTGAAGTTCTCCGACGGAACCGATTTCAATGCCGCCGCCGCCAAACAAGCTTGGGATAACGTGCTGAATCCCAAGGTAAGGGTGCCGCTTCGTTTTGTGGTTGGTATGGTTAAAGAGTGTGTAATAATTGATGATTACACCATCGCTCTAAAGCTCAAATTCGCCTTTGCGCCTCTGGCGCCGACACTCTCAATGTCGCTTGTCTCGCCCATTAGTCCCGCAGCTTTGGCAAAATATGGTGAGAAAATCCGCCAAAACCCGGTTGGCGCCGGTCCATACATTTTAAAACAATGGGTCAAAGGTGACCGGATCGTGATGGCGCGCAGGGATAATTACTGGGGTGAAAAACCCACCGTTGCGCAGATCACATGGAAGATCGTTCCCAAAGCTGCAACCCGGGAAGCCATGTTGAGAACCGGGCAGGTTGATGTCTGCTACAAACCATTACCGTCAAACGTTGCAGCCCTCAAAGCCGATCCGAATATCACCGTGGAGATGCCGCTGGACACCCGAACGATCTTCATGGGTTTGAATTACCAGAAAGGTGTTACCACCAATAAAAAGGTTCGCCAGGCTTTCAACTACGCGGTGGATAAAAAAGCGATTGTCGACAAGATATTATTCGGCACGGCTGAGCCCATGGACGGCCCGGTTTCTCCCAAAGTTTTCGGTTACTTTAAAATGGGTCACCAGTATGATTACAATCCGGAAAAGGCCAAACAGCTCCTGAATGAGGCCGGCTTCGACTTTTCTAAAACAGTTAAGATGCGGACCCCGCAGGGCAGATATCTGTTTGACAAACAGGTTTCTGAAGCCATCCAGGCCTATCTCCAGGCCATTGGGGTCAAGGCAGAGCTGAGGACTTATGATTGGCCCACCTATATAGCCGGACTGCTGAAACCCCTCGAAGAGACTGAGCTCGAACTCTTTCTGCTGGGTTGGGGTCCGCTCATCCTGGATGCGGATATGGGTCTTTACGGCCAGTTTACCTGTGAGGTCAATCCTCCCAAAGGGCTCGGCGCAGCCTTTTATTGCAATCCGGAGTACGACCGGATCATGAAAGCGTCGCGTGTGGAACAAAATCCGGAAAAGCGCCTGGAGCTGCTCAAACAGGCTTCGGAGATTGTATGGGATGACGCTCCCTGGATGTGGCTGCACGTAGAGAAGTTTGTCATTGCTTACGCTAGCAAGATCAAAGGGATGGTGGTGACTCCCACCGAAAAGTTTTATCCGCAATATGTCACCATGCAATGAAAATAATCTACTTTCGGGGCCAAGGCTTATTAAGTTTTTGGCCCCGGTTCGCTCTATCAACCGATACGGGTCAAAAAGTAATTCTGAAATTGAAACGCCTTACCCCAAACTCACATGTTAAATTATTTGGTTAAACGTTTAATTTCTACCGTCCCGGTATTGATCGGGATTTCACTACTGCTTTTCTTTATGCTCCGCATGCTTCCCGGCGATCCGGCTCAGGTACTTGCCGGTCAGATGGCCACCCCCGAAGAAATAGAAAATATTCGCCATCAACTGGGGCTCGACCGACCCATTTATGAACAATACGCTACCTACCTGGGCCGGCTGGTGCGGTTCGATTTAGGCCTCTCGGCGCGAACCCAGAACCCGGTTATCGATGAAATCTGGGCCCGCTTGCCGAATACGGTATTGCTGGCAGTTGTTGCCATCACGCTGGCTTGCCTTTTTGGTATACCGGCTGGGATCATTTCGGCCGTAAGACCCTATAGCTGGATCGACTATTTGGTGACCATGTCTGCTCTCTTCGGCATATCCATGCCGGTGTTCTGGCTCGGACTGATGCTGGTGGTTGTGTTTTCGGTTATGCTGAAATGGCTGCCGGCCGGTGGTACCGGAAGCTGGCAGCATGTCATTTTGCCCTCGATCACGCTGGCAGCCTTTGTGATCGCTTTTATTGCCCGTATGACCCGATCGACCATGCTTGAAACCTTATCTCAGGATTTTACAATCACTGCGCGCTCAAAGGGACTTACCGAGAAAATTGTCATTATCAAACATGCGCTAAAAAATGCACTTATACCTATCATTACTGTGGTGGGTCTCCAATTCGGATTGCTTTTGGGAGGGGCTGTCTTAACCGAAACTGTCTTTGCCTGGCCGGGTTTGGGCCGTCTGATCGTTGACTCTATTTTGGCCCGCGACTATCCCGTGATCCAGGGAGCAATTCTTATCTTTGGATTGCTATATATTTTTGTCAATTTAGTTGTCGATTTTATCTACGCTTTCGTGGACCCAAGGATCCGCTATGACTGAGCAAAAAAACGGCGATGTCTGCCAACCCGGGGAGCCGGTAGCTCAAAACCGATTCAAACGCCGGTGGATAAAACTTAAGCGCAATAAGGCTGCACTGGCCGGTGGGATACTGATCCTGGTATATGTGTTGAGCGCTTTTTTGGCACCGGTTCTTTTCCCGGGAAATCCATCCGCGCCGAATCTTATCAGGTCTCTGGAAACCCCAACCGTTGAGAACCCTCTGGGCACCGACGAATTGGGCCGCTCGGTCCTGGGACGGATCATTCATGGATCCCGGATTTCGCTCCTGATTGCCGTTGGTGTTGTGATGGTTGGCATGATACTTGGTATTCCTCTGGGACTTGTTTCCGGCTATTACGGGGGCAAGATCGATTTCATTATCCAAAGGATAACCGATACGCTGCTGGCTTTTCCGGGTTTTTTACTTGCTTTGGCATTGGTAGCCGTACTTGGGGTGGGCCTTAAAAATACGGTGATATCTATCGGCATCAGTATGGTGCCGCTATACATTCGTCTTGTGCGAGGCTGTGTTTTATCGGTGAGAGCGGAGGTTTATGTTGAAGCGGCCAAGGCTGTCGGAACGCGTGACATCGCCATCTTGATCCGACATATTTTACCGAATGTCATGGTCCCGATTACGGTTCAGACAAGCTTGAGTATGGGTATGGCGATTCTTTTTGCGGCCGGTTTGGGTTTTTTAGGAATAGGGGTGCAACCACCCACACCGGAATGGGGAGCGATGCTCGGATCTGCCAGGTCTTATCTCTACAATGCACCGCATGTTGCAACTTTTCCAGGGATCGCTATTTTCTTGGCTGTGCTCAGTTTCAACCTTCTGGGTGACGGTTTGCGCGACGCCCTTGATCCGAGGTTCAGGATATGAATGAACAGTTGAAACCTCTATTGGAGATCAAGGGTTTGGTCACCCGATTTCACACCCTGGATGGCGTAGTAAAAGCTGTCGATGGGATCGATTTTGAAGTCTATCAGGGTGAAACCTTAGGTCTTGTCGGTGAAAGCGGTTGCGGCAAGAGCGTTACCGCCCTTTCGATTTTGCAGCTATTGCGCTGTCCGCCTGCTGAAATAACGGGCAGAATACTTTTTGAGGATAAAAATCTCTTAGACCTGGATCGGGAAGGTATCAGAAAGATTCGAGGCAACGATATATCAATGATTTTTCAGGAGCCCATGACCTCTTTAAACCCGGTTTTGAAAATTGGCGAGCAGATAGCAGAGGCTGCCCTGACTCACAAGAGTATGACACGAAAAGAGGCCTGGCGCAGGGCGGTGGAGATGCTGAGATTGGTGCAAATCCCCGGCCCTAATTCGAGATCGAGACAATACCCTCACAGCTTTTCCGGCGGCATGCGACAGCGAACCATGATAGGGATGTCTCTATCATGCAATCCGAGACTCATTCTGGCAGACGAGCCAACCACTGCGCTGGATGTCACCATCCAAGCCCAGATCATGTCACTGCTCCAACACCTCAAAGAAGAATTTAACACATCGATTGTACTGATTACTCATGATCTCGGTGTCATCGCTGAGATGGCCAGCAGGGTGGTGGTTATGTATGCCGGTCTAGTGGTCGAGGAAGCACCGGTAAAAGAAATTTTTAAAGATCCAAGACATCCTTATACTCAGGGTCTATTGGGATCCATTCCCGTTATCGGGCGTAAAAAGCGAACCGGACGTCGCCTCCAGGAGATTCCAGGGATGGTGCCCAGTCCCATGGGAACCCCTTCGGGCTGCAGATTCCACCCGCGTTGCAGCAAAGTAATGAATCGTTGCTGCGGGCAGGAGCCCCCGATGATCCGCCTGAATGAACACCGGCGCGTCAGTTGCTGGTTGGAAGCCGACAGCATGGTGAAAAATTCGCAGGCTGGAAGTAACTAGGTATTTTTTCTAGTGTAGTGCCCTACATATAATTTAAAAATAGGCTTGTATTTTTGAGATAATTTGTCTGGTTGAACTGGGAAAATCTCAAGCACCAATAAACAAATAACAAATAAAATTTAAATCCAAAATGCTAATGATCCAAACATACCGATGCAATCGGTAATTGATTCATTGGGAATTGGGATTTGTTTGATATTTGAGATTTGTCATTTGGATTTTTCTGACTTACGATGATTTTCAGAATTAGCGATATTCCCTGGTTTGAGTATTGTAAGATACTTCTGGGACAAAGCACTCGATGGCGTTATTAGAAGTAAATAACTTGAAGAAATATTTCCCCATAAAAAAGGGGGTCTTTTCCCGAACTATGGGACAGGTACTTGCAGTCGACGGGATCAGTTTCAACTTAAAACGGGGTGAGACACTGGGCCTGGTGGGTGAGAGCGGATGCGGCAAGACGACAGTTGGCCGATCGATTTTGCGCCTTATCGAGCCCACCGCCGGGCAAATAACATTCAACGATCAAAACTTGCTTGAACTCGAACGGGAAGACCTCAGAAGGGTGCGGGCCTCGCTTCAGATTATCTTCCAGGATCCTTTTTCTTCGCTGGATCCGCGGATGAATGTCGGACAGATCATTGCCGAACCGCTCCGAAATCACCTCAAAATTTCCCGGAAAGAAACCCGAGACCGCGTGGCTTATTTGATGGAAAAGGTAGGATTGCATCCGGAACACATAAGCCGCTATCCGCACGAGTTTTCCGGCGGACAGCGCCAGCGGATCGGAATCGCCCGCGCACTGGCCTTGAACCCATTGGCCATTATTTGCGATGAACCTGTATCGGCCCTGGATGTATCCATCCAGGCCCAGGTCATCAACCTGCTGGCCCGGCTTCAGGAACAATTGAACCTCTCTTACCTGTTCATTGCCCATGACCTCAGCGTCGTGGAACACATCAGCGATCGGGTGGCTGTCATGTACCTGGGACGTATCGTCGAATTGGCCTCGGATCAGGATTTCTATCAAAATCCACTGCACCCTTACAGCCGGGCCCTACTCTCCGCTGTTCCCATTCCAGACCCTGAGATTCGGAGGGAAAAAACCCTTCTGAAAGGCGATGTGCCCAGCCCCATGAATCCGCCCTCAGGGTGCTCCTTTCATACACGCTGCCCGGAGTGCATAGATATATGTTCCCAGGAGGAGCCCATCTTAAAAGATGCGGGTGATAGACACTGGGTTGCATGTCATTTGAGGTAAGTGAAAAGCAATTGCACAAAGCAAAGTGATGACTCAAATTGTTCCATTGCAGCTACATATCTGGTTGAGGAATCCACAAAAGGTTCGGCTATAACTTGATCGCTGAATTCCGGGAGTTGCCCCTGCACGACTGAACCATCGCTAGGGACCGAAACCGGCAACCTAAAAAGCAGAGGTACTTTTGAATGTGTCGCGGTTAATTTCGGGGGGGCTTATCTGGGCAAGTCTGGCCCCTCTGCTCTATGCCGCTTTGAGTGTCTCGGCCAAACTTGCCGGGACCCACCTGAGCGTCTGGCAGATTGGAGTGGGCCGTTTTGGTTTTGGCCTACTGGTGATTCCCGTTATCGTCAAAGTTCTAAGGCTGAGACTCTGGGGCAAAAAACGTTTTCTGCTCAGCGTGAGAGGTTTATGCGGAGCAATCGCTTTCCTGCTTTTAGTAGCGGCATTCCAGAGGATTCCCCTTTCTTTAGCAATGATCCTTTTCTACCTCTATCCAGCATTCACGGCTCTATTGTCTCCCTGGATAACAGGTGAACCAATCGCCAAAACAGCATGGCCCTTTATATGTGGCGCCTTCATCGGAACCAGCCTGATTCTATGGCCTTTTGAAGCCTCAGGGGCATTGGATCTGGGACATCTATTTGCCGCCCTGGCATCGGTTTTATGTGCCCTGACGCTTCTTTTGGTACGGCGATTAGGCCGGGAGAATAATATCTACACCCTGTTTTTCTACTTATGCCTGGCGGGGACAATCGCCGGTCTGGGACCATTGCTGCTGCAAGAGTCTCCAATTCTGCCCGGAGGGACAGCTTCCTGGATTGGAATTGCCGCGGTGGCCATTTTTTCAATAGGTGCGCAGCTTTCCATCAATCAGGCTTTAATCCGCATCCCCGCGCCCAGGGTAAGCGTTATGATGACAGCCGAAGTACCGCTTGTTACTTGTTTTGGGATTCTTTACCTGGGTGAACCGCTCCACTGGCGCTTGATCGTGGGTGCCTTGCTCATTTTCGGCTGTGGAATCGGTCTGAATCTCCTACCGGCTCAATCACCCCCGGATTGACCGGTAAGCAAGACCTTGTTAGAAAGGAAATATCGGCATATTCAATCACAAATCAGGACTTGATGCCGTAATTGACAGTTTATTTGTTGTCATTGACCCGTTCCAGCTTTATCGTAGCAAACATGGCGAGGTACTTCATAAATGGGGTTAGGGCGTTTTCGATGCTTCTTCAAAGGCCAAATAAGAACCCCGGCATCAGATTCATCTTGGAAACCCCGCCGGAAAGCAAATACCGGAAAGGTGTGTGGCGTCTGATTTGCTTCACGCACCAGTTTCTGTGTTCTGCATATAACCGCTTACTGTCGCGTTCAAATACTATCCAGGGGAGTGCAGAATTTGCCTGAGACAGCGGTCCTCCCTCCGGCAGCTCCCATAAGGGCTCGTGGGGTTCCCAGGCCTCGTGATGCAAATGTCGATAGATAAAAGCCGACCATGAAGAATACCATGGCTCTATCATGATAATAACACCTCCAGGTTTAATGCATCGGGCAGCTTCATCTAAAAACTGGGCCGGACGCGGAAGATGATGAAATACATCAACCATTACAATGCCCTGCAGTGATTTATCCGAAAAAGGTAACACTAAACCGTCAAGAATGACATCAACATTTGATAAATGTAATATCTCTGATGTTATGATATCCGGTTTGACTTGCTTTAGGAAACCTCCACCCGAACCGAGTTCGAGTACAAAACCCTCATGCAATTCCGATAAGCCCTGTATAATTTCACTATACCACTCATAATATAACTTTCTCAGAAATGTCTTTTTTTGAATAATTTGCGAATGCCTTCGGGTCCTTTCAGGCGAATCGAGATTAAGATTGTGAATATCAGGTTCGACTGAAAAATATCCGCGTACTTTTTTAAACATGTTATATTTTTTGTCAGATAAACTTTATTCGTTTTGAGGCAAATATTACCATTTTGATTAGGAGCCAGCCGTGACGCCATCTATCGATATTTGTTGAACCATACACTCTGGCTCGATACCGAATAGGCATTTCTGCGATTTTCAAATTCAATTTCGATGCGCCAAAAATCAGATCAAAATCTCCGAACGGGTCAAAATCTCCGAAGTAAGACCGGTTGCGTGCCAGCGTTTGGTACTGTTCTCTTTTTAAAACTTTGGTCCCACACAATGTGTCCTTTATCTTTTGATCAAGAAGCCATGAGAATGCAAGGCTGAAGAACTTATTTCCCAGTATATTCAAAAACCGCATCGATTCGTTTTCCATTGGATAGACCAACCGTACGCCATTGATAAATTCGCCTTTCCCCTCAACTATAGCATTATAGAATCTTGGAAGATCTTCTGGGGGAACGGTCATGTCGGCATCAAGTATCATCAAAATATCACCGTTTGCTTTATCAAATCCTAATCTTACAGCGTCTCCTTTGCCCTTTCCCGTTTGGCGGTAAAGTTTGCAGTATTTCTCCGGAAATTTAGCAATTGCATCTTTTATCGAAGTGTATGTTTCATCGTTAGAAAGACCTTCTACAAAGATGATTTCCGTTTTACTGCCCATTGACGGTGTACGCCGAATTATGGATTCAATATTGCCGGCTTCATTGCGAGCGGGAACTATAACAGAAACCGAGGGCGGTAATTCTTTATCGCTATTATGATCGTGCGGTTCGGGTCGCGCGATCAGAATATTGGTAAAAGCAAACCACGAAAACGGTATGGTTTTTACGAGATAACGATTTGCGAAATTCGATAAAATTGGTATGTAAACAGGGAGAAGAATAGCGATCTGATGTTTGATAATATCATAACCGGTAATCTGTAAAAGATTTTTAACGTCATTTGGCGCAAACCAGTTTTGTTCCAGAAGCTCTGCTCCGAGACCGAGACGCTTGACAGCACCGAGGGGCACTTTCCACAGGTTGTTGTATAAATTAAGAATTATTCGTGTCCCCGAATGACAGAGAGGCTTAAGCTCTTCGAACACACGCTGTAGATCCCAGAGATCATTCACGAGATCGGACAGAATGATCACGTCGAATTGATCGTTCAGCGGAATGAAATGGGCATCTGCAACAAAAAAATTGATCTGAGGATGTTTTTGGTTTGCTGTATCTATCATCTTTTTTGAAAAATCGATTCCAACGCCGAATGAGGGATTCAATGCCGCCAAAATATTTCCATGACTGCATCCTATTTCTAATACCCTCATATTTTCGGACACCAGAAATCTGAGATATTTCTTTAAAAGTGAGTAATAAAAGGAACCGAGCCGTGTTGATTTCTTTTTTCGATCAGAAACCGAATCCCAGTGTCCGATTCTTTGCAAGGTGTAGAGTTGTCTTATTTGATCAGAAGGTTCAATACAGGCTGATTTACTATTGTTCATTTTGCGTGATTTCGAAGCACGGATCAATTATAGTTTTCTCATATACAAGGACAGTGATAAATCGCCTCTTGTAAATTTCTTTATAAGTTTATATGCGCTTAACATTTGTAAAGTATGTAAATCTGGCTTACTGTAAAAGGCAGGCTCTTTATGGTATAGAATATAGCTCAGGTTTTTTCCCAGATTGCTTTTTCTGTTCCTTTTACCCACCACTTTAAACTGGTTAAATTTCAAATTATATTTCTGATGATAAAACTGGTCAAAATACGGGTAGGTTCTTCCGACAATTCCTATAGCTTTGATCTCTGGATGGTTGCTTATCCAACGATATGCTTCATCGTAGGGGTAATTATATTCTGAAGTCCAGACTGTATAATCCCCCCAACCGGGTTTTCGCACACCACTTGTGAAATTAATCGGGGACATTATTTGATTTGAAATAATCAGCAACACGAATACAAAAACGGCTATTTTCTCATGTTGATTCTTCAAAAGGTTTATTGATAATATCAAAAGGGTTAAAAAACAGGGAATAAAAGCCAGATTAAATCTGGAGTAGCCGAAATAGGCGCTACCGGTATAAAGCAAATCATTACTCAAGTTTCGCACCCCTGAAATGGTGCAAGCTCCGTTAAATTCTCGGTTAAAGCATCCAAATAATGCTGAAAATCTTCGTTAATTTTAAAAATATCAAAAATGGTTGAAAATGAAAC
>Ga0126332_10000277_pt1 | contig 19624 bp, 23 predicted proteins | sample InaspJWI42metaG_FD_94482 | JGI IMG/M metagenome (GOLD analysis project Ga0126332, IMG submission 94482) | Marine gutless worms symbiont microbial communities from Oahu, Hawaii - Inanidrilus sp. 2 OAHU.JWI-42 metaG | ecosystem: Host-associated > Annelida > Digestive system > Unclassified...
CGGATTTTGTGGGCGCCGTGAAAGGACGAACGGCGATTCGAATCCTGAACAAGTACAAGAAGCTCAAACAGAAACCCTATTGGGGCAATCATTTCTGGACCAGAGGCTACTGCGTGGATACAGTAGGTCTGGACGAAGAAAAGGTTCGCCGATACGTAAGGTATCAAGACGAGAAAGACCGAGAGAAGTCGTAGTTGTACCCAGCATTCCTACGCGAGGGGACAACTCAACCTTGCCTCCTTTGGGGGCAAAAGGCAGGCTACCCCCTTACAGGGGTAACCAAAGCCTGGCCCTCCGGGTCAGGATCGTTTACTCATCAGATTGTTTTGACGCTTTGGTCGATTTGGAGGAATCCTTTTTGGAGGGGGCGTCTTTTGCTTTTTTACTGCTGGCGGAAGAAGACGAACTGCGGGATTTATTGGCATAGTCCGTTGCGTACCAACCGGTCCCCTTCAGATGAAAGCTGCTTCGAGAGACAAGTCTTTGTAGTTTTCCTGAACAGTGTCTGCACTTTGTAAGCGATCTGTCTGAAAATTTCTGCAGCGCTTCTTCGATTTGACCGCATTGCAGACATTCATATTCATAAATCGGCATTTACAGCGTACCTCCGGATGATCAACAAAATAAAACAGGGCTTATCAAGCTTTATTTACAATCACTAAAAATAACGCGATTGTATACAATTGTCAAGCAATTCCATTGCAGTTTGGTGCCCGATTATTTTCTATTACGCTGAAGCGAAGCGACATCACAATTTTAGCTGCACTTTGAATTTGAGTCACGTTTTAGTTTGACGGCTGCGAGCCACTCTTAGGGGCAACCAAAGCCAAGGCCTGCCGGCGTGGATTTCCTGCCCGACTACGGGTCTCTTACCCCATCATATGGCATGCGCCATTCATTGTAAAACGCGAGAACCTCCGCAAGTCCAGGAGCGCTGACTGATTTGAGAACTTCATGCGTTTTTTCATGAACACGTTTTTCCTCAGCCATCCGCTCTTCGGGGTCAACATCAAAATATTGCAGAAACTTGCTGAATCGAACGATATGGATCAGTTCATGGGTAACAATATAAAGGACAAAAGGAAATAATTTTATGCCCGGCTGCTGCCGCAGCGCTGCCTGAATCGCATGATCCTGCAGACAGATTTTATAGAAATCATAAGCTGAGCTGCCAAGGGAACGGTCTTGATGATGGCCTTCATAGCGAATGATTTGGGCAAAGGGACCATCAACGATTTCGTCCGGTGACAGGTCGGTCAAGGTTTTGATATCGTATCTGCGCTGAAGCCATTGACTGGTCGACATCTTGTAGAAATTACTGACAAGTTCTTCGGCCATTTCAGCCGCGCTGTTGACGGTTTCGATTTGCTTCGAGTTGAATTTTTGGTGCTGTTCCATCTAATTATACATACCCGGCGCTGTGGAATTCTGAATCTTAAGCGCGAAAGCTTGTTCGTCATCCAATAATCCACCAAAATCAGCACAGATTGAAAGGATTGTAAACCCAAAATTTGAGACCCGTGACAAGGACCGGCATCGATTGAACTGAAAGTTTGTTCATCGATATTTTTCGAAACCGTTAAGGCATATTCACCAGGGTTCCACCGGTTTCCGCCTGGGCGGCCGGTATTTGTGGTGTTGGTTCTGCCGGTGTGGATGCACTGTCGGATTGATCAGAAGAGGTTGTCGCCGGAGCTGGCGTTCCCGCAAGCTGGGAGACGGATTGCGGTTATTCCCGCTTTTGTGGCGTTGTAGGTTTTTGTTTTTTGACAGCAGATTTTTTAGGTGTCGGTTCTTTCGCTGCTGAAACGGTCACCGATTTAATACCGACCGGAAATTCTTGTTCCAGAAGCAATGTGCCGTCTGTCGTAAACACATATACCAAAGCGGTTTTATACTGATCAGGCCCGATTTGATCATTGGCTTTGAACCGCATCGTTCTGAAATTGTAAATCGAAAACGAGCGTCCCTTGTTACCGGTGGGTTTGCCGGATACCAGTGGAACCCATGGCAGCACCAGCCATTTTCTGGGATTTTCCTTGCCGTCTTTGAGAATAACGACCGAGCGGCCGGATACCGGATGCTCTTTTGAACCGGTATTGCGGATTTTGTACTGGACACTTAACGTGTTGACATCCGGTTCGTAGAAAACAAGAAAATTTTCCGCCACGATACTCCTAACCGATTCCGGCTTATCGACCACCGGTTTTTGAACCGTTTGCGAAGGTTTGGGGGCGCGTTTTACAGGCGGTTTACCCGGTTTTTCCGCTACCACTTTGGCAATGGTCTGTTCTGCTTTTGATTCAGCCACAACCAGCCGGGCTGTCAGTATATCTTTTTCATTGCGTACCGAGGCGAGGGCCTGTTTCAAATTCTCCATCTTTTGATTAAGGATCCGGCTTTCGATGCGGGCGTTGTCGTAAAGATACCAGAACCATCCGGTAACAGCGGCTGACGCCAGAAGGATCAGCAGGGCCAGCATCACCAGGCTTTTGAAGCGATGAAACGTTATTGTTTTGCCCCGGTCTCCAATGAACAAAAGCGTCCATCGCTTTTCGGCTTTGGTTGTCCGCGGCGGTTTAACAAACTCTGGTTCAACTATCCGATCATTCATCAGCACTTCCCTGATATTTGTTCGTTGTCGTTTGTTTGCGATTGTTTCATGGGCTTGCGACCGCCACTTTGACGGGATCACCCTGGCGCGTCCCGAAGTACTGCCGGGCGCTGCCGCTGTTGACTGCTATTTCAAAATAACCGCGACTGCCGGTATTTGCAAGCGGCCGGCCGGGTTCAACGCTGTTATAACTCGCGGATAACCCGGCTATAAACTGATCGCCGATGTAAAACCTCAGTGAATGTCCCGTTGCAGCCGGAAAATGGTGCTTGATAAAATTCCAATCAATATTGGAAATCAGATTCCCAAAGCGATCGATGGATACAACCGCGCCGGTCACCTTCCTATTTTCAGTAATATGCGGCTTTATAATATTCAAACGGACCAGATCCGCCCCATCGATCGATTTGCCCAACTTACTGATTGCTAGCCCCGTTGCCAGTTGTGCACCCACGGGGGCAAAAATATCTCTGCCATGAAACGTCTGGCTGACAGGTTTCAGAAAATAGCGCGTATTGGTAACCAGATAAATCTGCTCTTCACCGTCTTCGTCGAGCACAGGCGTTAACACGCCATTGTCCGGGGCCAGAAAAAACTGACCCTGTTTGTGCATGGCAACAGTGCGGCGATCACTTCCAACGCCGGGATCGACAACAATAATGTGAATGCTGTTCGCCGGAAAGTATTTATAGGTGAATGCTACCGTATAGGCAGCCTGCACCAAATCCTGCGGGTCGATCCGGTGGGTAATATCTATGATTGTTGCCGTGGGGTGCACCTGGAGGATAACCCCTTTCATGATACCCACATAAGCATCATGCGTACCGAAATCTGTAAGCAGGGTAATGACCGGCATTCGCATTAAAATAGTTTCTTTTGCACCTTAAATCCCAGGTGGCGATAGGATGTTTCCGACGCTTTGCGGCCGGAAGAGGTTCTGGTTATCAGACCGACCTTTAACAGATACGGTTCGACGACATCGACCAGCGTATCTGTTTCTTCCTGAAGGGTTGCCGCGATGGCCTCGATGCCCACCGGTCCACCATTGTAAAATTCGATGATTGTTTTAATAAAACGGCGGTCCAGGTGCGTTAATCCTTTTTCATCGACACCTTCCAGGGCAAGTGCTGCCTCAACAACCTCTTTGTCGATTGTCCCATCAGCACGGACCTGGGCGTAATCGCGCACGCGTTTTAGAAGGCGATTGACGATTCGCGGGGTGCCCCTTGAGCGTCGGGCCAGTTCGGCGGCACCGGCTTGATCCAGGGCTACACCGAGCAAAGCGGCCGAACGTCTGGTGATCTGTATCAGTTCGCTTTCGGAATAAAAGTCCAGGCTTCTGAAGATACCGAAACGATCTCTAAGCGGGGCCGAGATAAGCCCGATGCGGGTTGTCGCTCCGACTAGACTGAAACACTTCAAGCGAAACCTGTGACTGCGCGCATGTACGCCTTTGTCAAAGACAAAATCAATCGCAAAATCTTCCATAGCCGGGTACAGTAGTTCTTCGACAGCGCGTGGAATGCGGTGTATTTCATCAACGAATAATATGTCGCCTTCCTCCAGATGGGTTAGAATCCCGATCAGATCCCCGCCTTTTTCAAGCGCCGGCCCGGATGTGACCGTCAGATTGCCACCGGTTTCATTGGCAATGATATGCGCCAGCGTGGTTTTGCCCAGCCCGGGAGGACCGTGAAAAAGCACATGGTCAATGGGCTCATCACGCATTTTCGCCGCCTCAATCGCGATCTTGAGCGTTTCAACAATTTCAGCCTGCCCGACATAGTCCGTGAGGCAATCCGGCCGTAAAGACAATATCTGCGGTTCGTGGTCAACTGGAAGACTTCTACCGGATACCAGCTCGCGTTGTTCGGATGAATATTTAATTATCTTGTCGGACATGGTTTGTCTTGCAACAGGGATTTTCCCCGATTAAAATTTCAGGCATTCCACGCCCGCCATCGCGAGCCGCTCAGGCGAGGCGGGCAGGTCAGCTAATTTTAGGCGATCTTGTCCGCCTCGCTTTGTGCGAACTTATCCGCCAGTCGCTGTATTGGATTAGATGTTTTCTACTTCTCTGCTTCACCCCGATACACTTCATCGAACAGTTCTTCCGGAGTGGAGAGCGAACTGTCGCGTTCCAGGGCGGCGGCGATCATCTGTTTGGCATCAGCAATCTTGTGCCCGAGCTGTGAAACCAGCACATCGATAACCGGTGACGTAATGTCCTCATCCACCCGCATTTCGGCTTTTTCGCTTTTGCGGATCAAAGCAAATTTGTCCATTTTTCCGGATAGGGTTGCTACGATTTTCTGGGCGGTTCGGTTTCCGATACCCTTCAGCTGTTTGAGTTTGGCCAGATCTTTGGTTTCGATGGCCCGGGCTATGTCACGCGCCGGTATGGTCATTGCTTTAACCGCTTTCAGGGGCCCGATGTCCTCCACCGATATAAAATGTTGAAAGAACTCTTTCTCGGCTTCGAGATTGAAACCGATAAGGACCGGTTTCGGTTGTCTTTCAGTTTGTTGATAGAATATATACAATGCGAGCTGCTCACCGATTTCCTGGGTTCTGACGGTTTCCATGACGAATGTCGGCAGCATGACTTCATAACCGACCTGATTGACCAGTAGAAGAATTCGATCTTCTCCGATTTTCATTAATGTGCCTTCCATATATCCGATCACTTTTTTGCTCCTGTAAAATAAGCGCAGGCCATTATGGGAAAGGATAATGGACCGGTGACGGATCACCCATTCGATAAATTACTCCGGCGGCCTTGTCCCGGGTGCATGCCGCTGCTGTAACGATATAAGCCGATGAGCGCCAGGCCCAGGGCATCGGAGGCATGATAGGGCCTGATGGGAGCGGTCAGGCTTAGTAAATTGCGAACGGCTTTTTCCAACTGCACTTTCGAGGCATTGCCGTTGCCGGTTAGAACCTGTTTGGCTTCTCTGACAGGGATTTCCACTGCCTGTATGCCGGCCTGATAGCCGGCCAGAAGGACGACCCCGGATACGCGCCCCAGGGCGATACCCGATTTGGGATATTTGTTAAGCGAGAATACATCCTCGATAACGAGCAGGTTCGGCGCTTCATCTTTTAACAGCGTCATCAACTCTGAGAAGAAATGGTGAAGGCGTCCGGCTAGAGAATCGTCCTGCGTCGTATGAATGCTGCCATATGAAAAGGTTTCGATTTTTAAACCGGTACCTTTCACAATACCGATGCCGGTAGCAGATAAACCGGGATCTATACCGATGATTTTCATCATTTAATCTGCTTCAATTTTTGCCGGGCAATGGCGGCTTCATTCGATTTGGGATATTTGCGTATGAGATCATTCAGTATGTGACGGGCACTGGCTTTGTCACCGATATTGCTGAATGCGTATCCTTGCTTCAACAACGCGGACTTTTTTTTGTTGCCTTTCGGATAGTTTTCAATGACTTTTTGATATTCGACTATTGCTTTTTTATACCATTTCTCGAGGTAGTAGATCTCACCGATCCAGAATTGCGCATTATCGGCATTTTTGGCTTTTGGATAGCGTTTGATCAATTCCTGGAAACCGTCACGCGCAGCATCATATTCTGCCTTGTCAAATGCCTGTTTTGCCATCTGGTAAAGTTCATTTGCGGACAGTTTATCATCGCGAATGGATTTAGGCCTTTCTCCTTCAGCCTTATTACCGGCGGCTATCGCTGCAGTTGTACCCAAGTCGAGATATTTTTCGATGCGGGCAAGGCGATTGTCCAGGGCTTGCGTGCTTTCTTGCAGACGGTCCACCTGCGCCTTGCGCAGCTTTTCCGCATCTTCGCCGGTCTTTTTTTCGCGACTGATAAGAAACTCGATTTCTTCCAGTTTGCCGTTGATTATTTGGATTCCTTCACGCAATGCATCCAGTTGGATCCTTAGCCCGGCCGATTGATTTCGCAGTTTTTTCTCTTTTGTCTCACTGTTCCGAGAGTATTTTTGAATTTGCGTGTTCTGCTTTTCAATTTGGCCTTCCAGGGCAGCCAGGCGTTCATCAAGGATGATAATATCACTGCGCGCGGCACAACCGGCTGCCATTGCAACAATAATAAGCAGGATAAAACGGCTCGTCTTCATGGCGTCAACCCACCTTAATAGTACGCCCGCCTGTTCAGGCGGGCGTACATAAGTATAAAGCGACAAGCGGCCGGATTAAAGTGACCGCTTGCCGCCCTTTTGACTACAGCAGTATCTAAATGCTGCTCATTTACAATGCTGTCAACAAATTCGGCGGAAGGCTTCACAGCAAACTGCCTCCCCGACCGAACCTGTAACACCGCCCATGGTGGAAATTGCTGCCTGATACCAATTATACCCGGCATCTGGTGATTTTGAGGGGCAATAATTATCAGTTGATAACAAATTGATCCCGTCTGTTGTTGGACCAGCATTCTTCGTTGCTCTCATTGCAGAGCGGGCGCTCTTCACCGTAGCTGACCGTGGATATACGGTAGGCCTCGATGCCCATGTCCACTAGGAATGATTTAGCACTTTCACCACGTCTGTCACCCAGTGCGAGGTTGTATTCATTGGTACCGCGCTCGTCACAGTGCCCTTCAATGGTGATGTAGATATCCGGATTTTCTCTCAGAAAATCGGCTTTGCTCATCAGAACTCCTTGGGCCGCATCATCCAGATTGTACTTGTCAAAGGCAAAGTAGATATGCTCGCTGAGAAACGCATTTCGGGCGGCCATCAGAGCACGTTCGTCCGCCGCAACGCTTTCATCGCGAGTCACTTCTGCTACTTCCTCTGTTTCTTCAACGACCGCTTCTGCCTCTTCTTTCGCCGGTTCGGCCTCTTCGGCCACCGGCTCTTCCGTTGCCTTTACGGTCTGTTTCTGACAGGAAACCGTGAGCATAAATGCCGGAATCACCAGAACCAGAGCTACAAAAATCCACAATTTCTTTCGCATCTTTCTTCCTCCTTTCACATTGAAACACTTCTTAATGTTTACTCATAGTTGGAGACCAACTCGGGTTTGACTGCTCGCCGGGTAAGGTAAGCAGGCGCCTTTGATCTGTCCCAAATGCGGTCATAACGTAGAGCTTAGACGACCCTTCGCGTGTAGAATTGAAAACGATAAGACTTCCATCCGGGGACCAGGAAGGTGATTCATTACTGCCTGATTCCCGGGTTAATTGAATCGGTTCCCGGTTTTCCAGATCGATGACAAAGATATCGCTGAAACCATTGGTTGTTGAAGTGTAAGCGATTCGGTTGCTTGTCGGGGACCAACTCGGTTGTGTGTTGTAACTGCCTTCAAACGTCAATCTTTCAATCCGGCTTGACACAAAATCCTTTATATAAATCTGGGGTGATCCAGATCGGCTGGATACAAATGCCATCTTGTTGGCATCCGCTGACCAATTCGGAGAAAGATCGCTAGCCCAATTCTTTGTTATTCTTTTAATAATTTTCCCCGTTCCAGTCAATAAATAAATTTCCTGATTGCCGGTGAACGAAAGTGTTGCCGCCAGCACGAGTTTACCCGGCACCCAGGCCGGAGTCATATTGATTCCCTTTTTATCTATGACTGCCGTACGTTTGCCGTTTATCTGTTTGATGTATATATCAGGTTTGTCGTTTACATAAGCCGTGTATGCCAACCAATCGCCGTCGGATGACCAGGCCGGAAACATGCTAATTTTCTTATGATAGGTAAACTGGACCGGTTTATATCCGTCAAAATCGCAGATATATATCTCCTTGTGGCCGCTGCCGGTTGAAACAAATGCTATTTTACTATCAAAAACTCCCCGGTTGCCGGTCAGCTGATAGATCACCTCACTGCAAAAGCGGCGGATAATCTGGCGCATATCCGCTGCAGTTCCGTGGTAACGTTTCCCAACCAGACGCCGGCCCGAAATCGCATCGAACAGGCGCAGTTCCAAATCGATCAGATCGCCCTTTCTGACCATCCCCCCGGTGATGAGCAGTTCGGTACCGATACTCGTCCAGTTACGAAAGTTTATGTCGTCTTTGGTGAGCGGGGGATTTTGTGAGTCGATGAGAAAAGCACCGCGATCCAGCATTTTAAAATATCCGGTAAACGCCAACATGTCGGCGAGAAGATCGGCAGCGCGCCGAAGTTCTTGCTGATCCACCGCAGTTTCAGATAAACTGACGAACACCGGAATCGCCATAGGGATTTTTCTTAAAAACGGTTTGTTGATATCGATATACTCGTATTGAGCATTGACGGCCGCCGGCATAAGAAGAACAGTGACTGCGATAAACTTCAGGGCTCGTTTGATGCAATTTGCCATGCTGAGGGCCACCTCGTATTTGTTCGGCATAATATCTTTATTAGCGCTTCAAACCGTCAGGACCGAAACGAAGTCCGATCGTATAATAGGAATCAAACAGACCTTTTGGAAGAGCGGGCAGTGGACTTGATTTCATTACTGCTCTATGGGCCGACTCATCCAGGTGCCTGTTGTCGGATTTTTGGTCGAACCAGACCTCCGCTATTTCTCCGCTAGGCATAATTTTGATGCCCAGTAACACCTCGATATCCTTATCCGCTCCGGCAATCTGCTCGGAAAATGCCCAGTTTTTCTGGATCTGATACGTTATTTCGGCCTGGTATATCCGAATACGATCCTGTATCTCGGCGGATGAAAGGTCGCTGCCGGCGGTTCCCCCCGAGCCCGGGGCCGTCTTATCTTCAATCGTCTTGCTTTTCAATCGCGGATTGGCTTCTGTTTCCTCAACTTCCTTTTTTAGGCGATTCAAAGTCTCTTCAAGCGATGGATGCCGGGCGTCTTGCACCTGCTCCTCGATACGGGAGACAGCGCTCTTTAAAACCTTTGAGCGCTTAAATGTCCTGTATTTGAGAGATCTTTTTATCTTCTTTTTGGAGGTGGAAACAACAGGCGCCTTGGAAGTTTTCTCTTTGGCAGGTTGCGGTTTTTTGGGTTTGGCTGTTTTTACAGCTGGCGTTCGAGCCGGCGCAGCCGGTGCGGCTGGTGCTGCCGGCTGCCCCTTTGCCGGTAGAGAAACAAGGCTGACGTTGACTACCGACGGTGTAAACTTTTTGGCCGGAGCCAGTTGGGGTATAAGAACCAGCAATGCCAGAAGAATCAAATGACAGACGCCGGAGAAGGCGATAAATAGGAAAACCGTACCGGACCTGACATCTTTGGCGGCGAATCGATCGTCATTTTCCCTTTGAATTTTACGTTTCATCAACTACCGGTTATTTCTTTTTTTCCGTGTCCTTTTCGGTGACCGGAAGGGTTACCATGCCCAGCTTCTCAATACCGGACATCTTGATTTCAGACATCACCCGCACCACCTTTCCGTAAGCAATGTCCTTATCTGCTTTCAAGTACACCTGCCGGTCGGAACGGCCGCTGAGAATTTTTTTAAGTTTCGTATTCAGCTCTTCAACCGAAACCTGAATATCATTGACGAACACCCGGCTCTGATTGTCGATTGTGATGAGCAGCTGATTCTGCTCCTCAGTTAAGAGCGGCTCGGCTGTGGCTTCAGGCAAAGCGACGTCGACCCCCTGCATCATCATCGGTGCGGTTACCATGAAAATGATCAGCAGAACCAGCATGACATCGACAAACGGCGTCACATTGATATCCGACATGAAACTGTTGTTATTGCCGCCGCCCATCATCCTCTTCTCCTCTCAAGCCTTAAAATATCCCGTTCGATGATATTCAATAGATCGGCTGAGAAACTGTGCAATTCGGTTTCTATGACCCTGATTTTTTGGTTGAAATGGTTAAACGCAATAACCGCCGGGATGGCCACCACCAGTCCGGCTGCCGTTGCAATCAGGGCCTCGGATATGCCCGGAGCGACAACAGCCAGGTTTGCCGAGCCTTTCAGGCCAATACTGCGAAAAGAGTTCATAATTCCCCAGACAGTACCGAATAGTCCGATAAACGGGGTGGTATTGCCGGTTGTCGCCAGAAAGGGTACCATCTGGGTCAGCCGTGTCATTTCGGTGTTAATAGCCCGGCGCAAAGACCGTTTGAGGTTGTCGGTACCGGTAAACCGGGTGCCCAGAGACGAAGCCTCCGATGTGGCCGACTTGGCGCCAAGGGGCATGCCGGATTGACTTAATTTTTTTAGCTCCAGGTATCCGACTCGAAATATTCTGGCCACCGGGCTGTTTTTCATTTGCTTGGCTTTTACAAATGCATTGGAAAGATCCCGACTTTTCCAGAAAAATTCGATGAAACTGGCCGATTCTTTATAGGACTTACTAATATAACGCAGCTTTATCAAAATTATAGACCAAGAAGCGATGGAAAAAAACAACAACAGCAGCAGAACCAGCTGGACCACGAGGCCAGCGTTCATGAAGATCGCTATGACATCCATATCGGAACGAACCATATCTCAACTCTCCAGGACGCGATGCGGCAGGGATTGCCGCTTAAATACTTGTTTAAACATATTAATTTATATGGATAGATCGTAAGTGTCAAGAGAATTACCGCATTTTGAGGGTGTAAACCGATAATATTATAAAGAATATTTAATAATTATACAATGATTTCAACTAAAATGCTTTTTCGGTTGCATTTTGGATCCTCAAATCATTAACATACGATTTTCATGTCCGCTGCTTTGTTTCGGGTGTAGAAGCCGTGATTGGTGATGAGTGATCCAGGATGCAGGAACCAGGATGCAAGATGCAGGATACAGGATGCAGGATACAGGATACAGGATGCAGGATGCAAGATTCAGGATACAGGATGCAAGATTCAGGATTCAGGATGCGGGATACAGGATGTAAGATACAAGATTCAGGATGCAGGATGCAAGATGCTAGATATGAGAACTTAATTCGGCCAGTCAATCGGCTCAACGGGCTCAATCCCGCAGAGCGGGACTGCGCGTCTATCTTTAGAATTAAGGTGCCCAACCGGCTAACAACCTCAACGGGCTCAACGGGCAAACGGGCTCAACCGACTAACCGCACTATGATGAAATCAAAGGAGAATATATGAGTCGAATTGCAGACTTGCTGTTTCAAGCCAAAATGCTGAAAGAAATCCCCCGATCCGGATTCAATTTTCTGGGCACGGGCAAAGAATCGGTCGCGGGGCATTCATTCTGCACAACTTTTGTCGCCTATGTAATGGGCCAGCTCCAACCGGATGTGGATGCGCTGCGTCTGATTAGCATGTGCCTGGTCCATGACCTGGCCGAATCCCGGATCGGCGATCTGAATACGGTACATAAGATATACGTGTCCGCCGACGAAGACCGGGCCCTGGAAGATACGGTTAAAAACCTTGTCTTCGGTGATTCACTGGCGGATTTGATCAACGAATTCAACCAAAACCGTACCCCGGAAGCCAGGCTGGCCCATGATGCCGACCAGCTATCCCTGATTCTCGATCTAAAGGCGCTGGCCGATATCGGCTACAATTCGCCGGATAAATGGCTGCCGCCGATCATCGCGCGCTTGCAAACCGAAACCGGAAAAATTCTGGCAGAAAAAATCATGAACACAGAGTGGGATGCATGGTGGATAAAAAATTGTATTGACAGGAATGACGAGAAAAAATAGAAAATACCTTTTGCCGGGACACATTAAGTGTCACCGATACGGAGGAGGCCATGCACTGGTTTACGCAGACTTTCGCATCTTCCATTGGAAAAAAAATAATGATGGCCGTCACCGGGCTTGGCTTTTGCCTCTTTCTGGCCGGACATCTTGCCGGTAATTTGACGCTATACGGTGGCAGAGATTCTTTCAATGCGTATGCCGCGCATCTTCATTCTCTGGAACCGCTCGTCAAGCTGGCAGAAATCGGATTGCTTTTTTTTGCGTTCGTGCATGTACTGACCGGTTTGACCCTGTTCTATCAGAATTTTAATGCCAGACCGAACCGCTATGTCGTCAGTAAAAGCGGCGGCGGCCGCACGATCGGCTCCCGAACTATGCCCTATACCGGTATTTTACTTCTGGCTTTCATTATCTTTCATCTCGCCGAATTTCATTTTGTCGATAAAACCGGAACGACAATTTACGATATCGTTTCCGGCGCCTTTTCAAATCCCGGGTATGTCATTCTTTATGCGCTGGCGATCATTGTCGTTGCGGTGCATGTGAACCACGGCTTTTGGAGCGCTTTCCAGACGCTTGGGGCCAATCATCCAAAATACATGCCGATTATCAAAGCGGCCGGTATCGTTTTCAGCCTGATTGTCGGGCTGGGATTTGGTTTGCTTCCGATCTATCTTTTATCCATTGCTTAGGGGGGGAACACATGCCGCTTGATTCAAAAGTTCCCGGCGGTCCACTGGCGGAAAAGTGGGACCGGCACCGGTTCGAGCTAAAACTGGTAAATCCGGCCAACAAGAGAAAATTCGACATTATCGTGGTGGGCACCGGACTTGCAGGCGGATCGGCCTCTGCTTCCTTGGCCGAACTGGGGTATAACGTTAAAACATTTTGCATCCAGGACAGTCCCCGCCGCGCCCACAGCATTGCCGCCCAGGGTGGCATCAACGCCTCTAAAAACTATACCAATGAAGGCGACAGCATATGGCGCCTGTTTTATGACACCATAAAAGGGGGCGATTTCAGGGCCCGGGAAGCCAATGTTTACCGCCTGGCGCAGATCAGCAACAATATTATCGATCAATGCGTGGCCCAGGGGATTCCTTTTGCGCGGGACTACGGCGGGCTGCTGGCCAACCGCAGTTTCGGCGGCGCTCAGGTTGCCAGAACGTTTTACGCCCGAGGGCAAACCGGTCAACAGCTGCTTCTCGGTGCATACAGCGCTCTGATGCGTCAGGTCGCAGCTGGAAAGGTTCAAATGTATCCCCGTCGTGAGATGCTCGATCTGGTGGTCAAAAACGGCCAGGCACGGGGCATTGTGGTCAGAAATCTTGTCAGCGGTGAAATCGAGAGACACGCGGCCCACGCCGTTGTGCTGTGTACCGGGGGGTACGGCAACGTGTTTTTTCTGTCAACCAATGCCATGGCTTCCAACGTGTCGGCGAACTATAAATGTTATAAAAAAGGGGCTTTTTTCGCCAATCCCTGCTTTACCCAGATTCATCCGACCTGTATCCCGGTTCACGGAACCTATCAGTCCAAGCTGACCCTGATGAGCGAGAGTCTTAGAAACGACGGCCGCGTTTGGGTGCCCCGAAATCCCGGAGACAAACGTTCGCCGGGCCGGATACCGGAAGCGGAGCGCGATTATTTTCTTGAGCGGAAATATCCCAGCTTCGGTAACCTGGTTCCGCGTGATGTTGCTTCGCGCAATACCAAAGAGCAGTGTGACGAAGGCAAAGGGGTCGGCGAGACCGGTCTGGCGGTTTATCTCGATTTGGCCGATGCTATCCGGCGTGATGGCAAAGATGCAGTCGCCAAAAAATACGGTAATCTGTTTCAGATGTATGAAAAAATCACCGGTGAAGATCCGTACGAAACACCGATGATGATTTTTCCGGCCGTGCATTACACCATGGGTGGACTATGGGTGGACTACAACCTGATGAGCACCATCGACGGCCTGTTTGTGCTCGGAGAAGCTAATTTTTCGGATCACGGCGCCAACCGGCTCGGTGCCAGTGCACTGATGCAGGGTCTGGCCGACGGTTATTTTGTGATACCCTATACGATCGGAGGCTATCTGGCCGGAAGATCATTTTCAGAGGTCAATGCCGATCATCAGGTATTCAAAGATACGGCCCGGCAGGCCCAGGAGCGTCTGCGCAAACTTTTATCCATTAACGGCCAGCGCACGGTGGATGATTTTCATCGGCAGCTGGGTTTGATCATGTGGGATTACTGCGGTATGACCCGCAATAACCAAGGCCTGAAAAAGGCCGGCACAATGATTCAACAGCTGCGGGAAGAATTCTGGGAAAATGTCGCCGTCCCAGGCACAGACAAGGATTTTAACCAGAGCCTGGAACGTGCCGGCCGTGTCGCCGATTTTATGGAGTTCGCCGAACTCATGATCGTGGACACTCTGGACCGTCAGGAGTCGTGCGGCGGCCATTTCAACGAAGCCTATCAAACCGAAGAAAATGAAGCCAAACGCGATGACGAAAATTACGGTCATGTATCCACCTGGGAATACACCGGCCGGGATAAAGATCCTGACTTTCACAAGGAGCCGCTGATATTTGAAAATGTTGAGTTAACAACAAGGAGTTACAAGTGACCAAGGTCATCAACTTGACACTGAAAGTCTGGCGTCAGGCGGGTTCCGAAGCCAAAGGCCGGCTGGAAACTTATGAAGCCGGGGATATATCCACCGACATGTCGTTTCTGGAGATGCTCGACGTGGTCAACGATCAGTTGACGCTGAAAGGCAAGGAGCCGATCGCATTCGACCATGACTGCCGCGAAGGCATCTGCGGTATGTGCGGTGCAGTCGTCAATGGTCGTGCGCACGGTTCAAAAAAAGGAACGACCCTGTGTCAGCTGCATATGCGCCATTTTGCCGACGGTGACACGATCGTCATCGAGCCTTGGCGGGCAAGGGCTTATGTTATTATCAAAGATCTGGTCGTTGATCGCAGTGCCCTTGACAAGCTTATTCAAGCCGGCGGATACATCACGGCCAATACCAGCGGAGCGCCGGACGGCAACGCCATACTGATACCGCAGGAAACCGCCGAGCTTGCCATGGATGCCGCCGCCTGTATCGGCTGCGGCGCATGTGTGGCCGCCTGTCCCAATGCGGCCGCTATGCTGTTTGTGGGGGCCAAGGTCTCCCATCTGGCCCTGCTGCCCCAGGGCAGGCCCGAAGCGGCCCAGCGAGCGACCAGCATGGTTCGCGAAATGGACCGATTGGGATTCGGCAATTGTACCAATGAAAAAGAGTGCGAAGCCGAGTGCCCCAAGGAGATTAACATAACTAATATTGCCCGCTTGAATCGGGAATATTTCAAATCCCGATTTTTCTCAACATTGAAGTAATAGGCCGCACAATGAATGCCTGGTTGGCATCCTATGAAAAATTCATAAATCAATTGGGTGGTGCCAATATTTATTTCACGCTGGCGCTAAAAGTGTCCGTTGCCCTGGTGGTTGCTTTTATCGCCTGGCTGATTTTAAAAAAAGTTCTCGCTTCTTTTGAAAAGCGAACCGCAACGGTTGAATTCTTCCAGAACAACGCCCGATTTTTTAAAGTAATTCGCAAAGCCCTTTACTACGCTCTGCTGCTTGCCACCGGTACTTATCTCATCCGGCTGTCCGGGATCGTACTGATTGAACGAATTTACACTGCCATTTTTATTGTGCTGTTCGCCTTTCCGGCGACGAATTTGTTGCTAATCGTTCTCAGATTCGCGGAAAAACGGCTGGCAAATAAGGACGACACCAAGATAGACGATATTGTATTCGATTTGCTAAATAGATTTGCAGGCGCCGCGATATACGCTGTGGCCATTCTCCTGGCTCTTGACACCTTGGGCGTCAACGTCATGCCGTTTATTGCCGGAGCCGGTATCGCCGGGGTGGCCATCGGATTTGCCGCCAAAGATACATTGTCAAACATCATCGCCGGGATTCTGCTGATTGTTGATCGTCCGTTTGAGGTCGGTGACCGCATCGAAGTATGGAATACTCCCGCCGGCACTGCAACCTGGGGCGATGTGATCGACATCGGCTTGCGGGCCACAAAAATACGAACCACCGATAATATTGTCATTATCATACCCAACAATGAGATTATGCTGCGCGATATCGTCAACTACACGATCATTACTTCCAAGATTAGAGTACGCATTGATATCGGTATCGCCTACGACGCAGATATGAAAAAGGCCAAAGAGGCGATCCTGGAAGTTGCACGATCGGCCGACTGGATATCCGCATACCCGCCGCCGAAAGTGGTGGTCAGGAACTTCGGTGAGTCTTCGGTGGATCTTCAACTGCGGGTGTGGATCGAAGATGCACGCAAGCGAATGAATACGATTTCATACATAACCGACGGCGTAAAAGAGGCTTTTGACAGAAAAGAAATAGAAATTCCGTATCCGAAAAGAGATATCCGCATTATCTATGAAAGCAAACCTGAAGAGTCCTGACTGATTCAAGACGGACATTTCTCCTGAGAATCATTTTAGCCGAATTTTCGATCTGATCGGTCAGATCCGATACGAATAAGCGCATCCGGCTGTTTTTCGACAGGGACGCCGCGATCTGTCCATGGGCTTGAAGATAATTCTTAAGGTTTTCGGCTACCGCGGCAGCGGAATCGATGATATTCACCCGTCGGCCGATTTTTATCTGAATGGTCTTCTTTAACAACGAATAGTGCGTGCATCCCAGAATCAAAGTGTCGATCTGTCTGACTTTCAAGGGGTGAAGATATTTTTTTACGATCCGATTCGTCTCCGGCTTCTTCAGCCACCGCTCTTCCACCAGCGGAACCAGCAAGGGGCATGCGGCCGAGATCACTTTTATATGCGCTCCGAGCGCCTGTATCTTTTTCTCATATTCGCCGCTTGCAACGGTAGTCCGGGTGCCGATGACGCCTATCCTCAAATTTGTTGAAGATTCAACGGCCATCGTTGTCGCCGGCGTAATGGACTCCATTACCGGAACACGGCTTCTTTGCATTATCGGCTCAATGGCGACACTTGATGTGGTGTTGCAGGCAACAACGATAACTCCGGCGCCTTGGTTCAGGAGAAATTCAATGCCCTCAAGGGCATAAGTATTCACCGTCTGGGGGCTCTTCGCCCCGTAAGGAGAACGGGCGGTGTCACCAAAGTATACAATATCATAATCGGCAAGTCGCTGTTTCAAGGCCCGCACAACCGTCAGGCCGCCGATTCCTGAATCGAATACGCCGATCATAGCAGACATCCATTCCCGGCTGTTGATTTTGAGCGCCAGGGAGTTATACTTAATGCATTCGTGGAAAGTCTAATTCATTTCATTCAAAAAATACGTCACTGAATAAACGAATTAAACCACTAAGGAGTCCCCTGTGCATGATCACCGCCATGACAACGGACCTTTAATGAATCAGATGATTTTCAAAATCGGTCTTTCGGTTGAGACGATCTCCGTACACCTTCTGTATTGTGGACTCGCCGATGCAGGCAATGCCATAACCACCAAACACCTGGTTGAAGTCTGGAACGGTACGCAAGAAGCGCTGGAAGAAGGACTTAGCACTCTGGAAGATAAATGCATTCTCTCAAAAATAATATCCGATCAGGCGGATCGAAACGTTTATAAGGTGGCGAACATCCGGCACTGGAAGATCAAGTAGCGGAATCATTTCGCAATGCCATTTGAACTTCTTCGATGATGCGATGATCCGGAACATCCGTCCGGATACCGGGGCACATCGAGGCCATGATGCGCCAGTTATCGACATCGACCAGCACGCTTGCGATATAGGGCCATTGGCGGCACATTCGCGGTTTAACCGGATGAATAGTGCACGCGTGATCCCGGTCCCAGAAAATGCAGTAACCGTTATGCTGTTGAGTGAGGAAGGTCCTGCTGCCCGATGTGCGACAGTAGTTCGCCCTGAAAACATTGAGGTCTTTTTGTACATATTCAGCAATGGTTTCGAAATCCCTGTCGGTTAAATACGTCCCGCCGTAGCCCCTGCAGCAATCGCCGCATTTATGGCATTCAAAAATGTTGTCGACGGTTTCACTTGAGAGCATGACGGCTTTCCATAGCGCGTTTCAGAGTAATCTGATCGACGTATTTTAAATCTCCTCCGATCGGAACGCCCGAGGCAATCCGGGTCACTTTTACCGCATAACCCTTGAGTCGGTCGGCGATATAAGCCGCCGTGGATTCACCCTCCACTGTTGTACTGGTAGCCAGAACCACCTCTTCGATTTTACCTGTTTCGATCCGGGCCAGTAGTTCCTTGATGCGGATGTCACCCGGTCCGATACCGTTCATCGGGGAAAGGGTGCCGCCTAAAATGAGATACAGGCCGGAAAAGGCGCCTGATTTTTCCAAAGACACCATGTCCGCCGGTTGCTCCACAACGCACAGCAGACGATCATCTCTTCCCGGATTGCGGCAGATGCTGCAGACCTCGCCGTCACTCATTCCGAAACAGCGCCGACAAAGTTGGATTTTTTCTTTAAGCTCCAGTATGCTGCGGGCCAGATGTTCCGCTTCGTTGCGCGGGGCACGCAGAATATGCATCGTCAAACGCTCGGCCGTCTTTTCTCCGATACCGGGCAGCTTCGATATGTTCCTGATAACGTTGCGAATAGAAGTGGGATAATATTGCATCGGTCGTCTATTACTTGTTGAGAGTTTGCAATCCTATCGATCGCCTGTAAAATCCGAATCGGCCATCCAATCCGTTGAGCCGGTTGAGCCCGTTTGCCCGTTTGCCGGTTGAGCCCGTTGAGGTTGTTAGCCGGCTGGGCACCTTAATTCTAAAGATAGACGCGCAGCCCCGCTCTGCGGGATTGAGCCCGTTATGCCCGTTTGCCCGTTGGCAGGTATGCTGATCGATTTAAGATCTTCCATCCTGCATCCTGCATCCTGTATCCTGCATCCTGAATCCTGTATCCTGCACCACGTATTATGTTAGCCCCGGGATATTCAATCCGCCGGTCAGTTTACTCATTTCCGCGCTGACCATCTCCTGGGATCGGGCCAGGGCGTCATTGACGGCGGCAAGCACCAGATCTTGAAGCATCTCCACGTCATCGGGGTCAACGACTTCTTTTTCAATCTGGACGGATACAATCTGTTGTTTGCCGTTGGCCACCGCTTTTACCATGCCGCCGCCGGCACTGGCCTCCACGGTTTTTTCCGCAAGCTCTTCCTGTAAACGGAGCATTTTGGATTGAAGCTTTTGGGCCTGCTTCATCATGTTTCCCATGCCTTTCATGAATCATCCTCCTTTAGACGGTCTGTTGCCCAAATCCAATCCTAGTTATTAGCGCTGCAGCCAGTGAAACGCAAGATTTCTTAATTTTTTTCTTCGACATTGACGTAAACGCTTAAATGGCAGTTGATTACGATGAGTA
>Ga0126332_10000279_pt1 | contig 19457 bp, 19 predicted proteins | sample InaspJWI42metaG_FD_94482 | JGI IMG/M metagenome (GOLD analysis project Ga0126332, IMG submission 94482) | Marine gutless worms symbiont microbial communities from Oahu, Hawaii - Inanidrilus sp. 2 OAHU.JWI-42 metaG | ecosystem: Host-associated > Annelida > Digestive system > Unclassified...
ATTGGAATCTGACCCTATCGCAGTTGGCCATCTTCTTTGAAGGCCGGCTTGATGCTGCACTCGATCTGTGATCTGATGGATCGAGTGTTTTTACGTTGACACAAAATTCTGAACAGTCTCACAATGTCTGGAAATGAAGGATGCCGCTTAACTGGGGTGTATCAAAAAGCTTGACCACGTCAAAACACCTTCATCAAACTTTCGATCACCTCGGTCTCGTCGAACTGTCTGGGTCGCGCCATCATTTATTCCTATAAATTAATTTGAACTTATTATTGACTATTTGGTCAATAATACTAACGAAAACTTCATCGGCTTTGCGGCCTTAATTTACAACTAGTTTATGACCATTTGGTCAACTATTCAACAACAAGGGTCAATAGTTATGTCCAAACGTTACGAAATCGTCATTCTCGGGGCCGGCAACGCCGGCTTCGGAGTCTCCCAGGTGGCCCATGCCGCCGGCAAATCAATCGCCTTCGTCGAGTCCGACGAATTTGGCGGCACCTGCCCGAATCGCGGCTGCACCCCGAAAAAAGTACTGGTAGCCGCGGCGAATGCGCTGCACGAAATCGAGCTCGCCGCCGAACACGGGATCGAGGTCGGTCCCGCCAAACTAGACTGGGCGAAACTTATCGATCGCAAAAGCGATATGATCGACTTTATCCCGGGTGCAATGGAAGAGACCGCACGCAGCCGTGGCGAAGTTTTCCGCGGTAAAGCCCGATTCGTCGCTGCCGATGCCATCGAGGTCAGCGACGAACGCATCGAAGCCGATAATTTCGTCATTGCCACCGGATCGGTTACCCGCCCACTGCCGATACCCGGTGCCGAGCATCTGATTACTTCAGATGACGTCTTGACCGAGCGCACCCTGCCCGACCAGGTCGTGTTTATCGGCGGCGGGGTCATCGCGCTGGAATTTAGTCATGTCTACGCCCGCGCCGGCGCCCGCGTCACAATTCTCGAAATGGCGTCGCAGATTCTGCCGCGCCACGATGCCGACGCGGTCGCGGCGATCCGCGCCGCAAGCGAGCGCCTTGGTATCACGATCAAAACCGGTGTACAGATCGAAGCGGTCGAAAAAACCAGCGATGGTTTACAAGTGCATTACCTGGAAGCTGGCGAACGGCATTTCGTCGCGGCCGACCGAGTCGTCAATGGCAGCGGCAGAATCGCCAATGTCGCCGATCTTGATCTGGCGGCCGCCAATATAAAGCATGACGGCATCCGAATCGAAGTCGATTCGACCCTGCGTTCGGTCTCCAACCCCGCGATCTGGGTCGCTGGCGATGCGCTGGTGCATTCGGCTCAGCTATCGCCCCTGGCGACCTATGAAGGACGTATCGTCGGACAAAACATCGTTGCCGGCAAGTCGCTCGAACCCGACTACTCGATCGTACCGAGCGCGGTCTACACGGTACCGGCATTGAGCAGTGTCGGTCTGAACGAGGCCGAAGCGGACCGGGCCGGGATCGATGTCGAAGTGGTAACTTCCGACATGTCGGGTTGGTTCTCGGCACGCTTTTATGCCGAAACCGTAGCCTGGGCCAAAATCCTGATCGACAAGAGCAGTCGCAAAATTATCGGCGCCCACCTGGTGGGTCACCACGGTGAAGAACTGGTGCATTTGTTCGCGCTGGCGATGCGCCACGGCATCAGCGCCGATCAGCTGGGCGATGAAATGTATGCCTTTCCGACCTTCGCGGCCGATATCAAGAGCATGCTGTAACCGCGGATTGCGGGTAGTTGAAAAACCCGGTCGGCAGGACCGGGTTTTTTTTGGCATGGATATCCGGCCTGGTTGAGGTGAACCGAAAACCCGTTTCAAGCGGTTCGATGGCGCTGTTGCCGTTTGCGCGCTTTCTGCGCCAGCAATGAATCGCGACTGCCGTCATGCCAGCTGCCGAACAACTTATCCAGCGGCATGGTGGTATTACCGTAGTTGAAACTAAAATACTGGTGATGTAGCTGATGATACCAGTCGCCGGTAAAAAATCGGCGGCCGCCGATATCGACAAAATTAAATCCCGAATGCGACGGCGCCGGTCCGAGCGCCATGAACAGGCTCAGCAATACGATCACAACCGGATGCACCGGGATCAACCAGAATAGGATGAATACACTGAAATACAGTAAATGTTCGAGCGGATGCATCGAGATACCGGTCCAGGGGCCGGTATTGACGTTGCGATGATGCAATTCGTGCACGATTTTATAAACCGGTTGCCAATGCATGAAACGATGGATGCAGTAAAAATGAAAAGTACCCCAGAAAAACACCGACAGGATCATGGCGCCGAAATAGACCGGGTGCTCGATGATCGAGGGCACCGTCCGATAACCGTTGGCATAGATCCAGAAGGTTATGGCTTCGTATGCGGTACAGACCGTAACCCCCGAGGCGATACTCCAGAACATATTGTCCCAAACCTGATTGCCCCATAGAAACAGCTTGCGGTTGCCCGTTGCCAGCCATTTGTCGTGATATTTATACCTGCGCCGCTGTCCCTGCCGCAGATATAGCCACCAGTGCAGGCTACCCGCAACCAGAGTCAGTAAAGCCGCGTTGCGCAACCACAGCAGCGCGACCCAGCCGGGCTCGAAATCGACCATGGCGGATAGCGCGGGCGTCAGGTAGTACCAGGAAACGAAAGCCAGTGCGATAAAGAGATATCCCCAGGGAAACAGCATTTCGAATAACAGGTATTGCAAGGCCTTGAGCGGGCGCGGGGGCCAGTTATAAAGCGCCGGCAATTCGATGCTCGACTCGGGCTGGTACTTACCGCTGGGGTTAAACGGCGCTGAAGCCATCGCGAAAACCCTCTCACTATCACTCACAGGCGATTCTAGCGTTCTGTCAGGTCAAAGGTAAAGATCAGAATCCATCTCGCTGCCCGGCGCAGTCGGCTATTAACCCGGCGCCCACCTAGGTCACTGAATTCATATGGATCGCGAATTGATTCAGCCGAGGTAAAAAGCTGCCTATAATCCCCGCATAATGAATTGTCCGGAGTTGGCGTGCTTTTCGAAATCATAAACTCGGTGCGACCCGACCCGGCTGTGCGCCACGGCCTGAAGCGATCCGCCATGCGCAATCCAGTCGGTGCCGGCGCGATTACCGGAATCCGCCCGGCACCGGCCGCTTTAGGCGCTGCGAAAAATGGCACTGGCGCGTGCTAAAACTGATTCGTTCCGAATGGCAGCTGTTGCTGTTTGGGTTCCTAATGACTTTCTGGTCATCGCCCGGGCAAACCTTTCTGATCTCGCTGTTCAGCGGTGAATTGCGCGCCGACCTGGGTCTCAGCGACGGCGAGTTTGCCGGTATTTATTCACTGGCGACGCTGCTGAGCGCAATAGCAATGATCTGGAGCGGAGCGCTGGCCGACCGTGTCGACCTCAAAAAACTGTCGCTTGCCATCGTTTTCGGCCTCGCTATCGGTTGCGGCATGATGTCGCTCAGCGACGGTATTCTCAGCCTGCTGATCAGTCTATTTTTACTGCGCCAGTTGGGTCAGGGCTTGATGTTTATCGTCAGTTCGACCGCGATGGTGCGTTACTTAGATCAGCACAAGGGCAAGGCGTCGGCGCTCGCCAGCATGGGCTATGCAGTGGCTGAAGCCGTGATGCCGAGCATACTGGTAGCACTCTTGCTGTGGGTTGGCTGGCGTCTAAGCTGGTTGATAGCCGGCGTCTTGCTCATTCTTTGCATGCTGCCGGCAATTCTCTACCTGCTGCGTGATCACAGGCAACGCCATAACGCCTACCTGAGCCAGCTAAAGCAACCGCCGGCGAACGAGGTCCGCGTGTGCCGCCGCCGCCAGTGGACTCGGGGCGAAGTGGTTCGCGATCGGTATTTCTACCTGTTCGCCCCGGGTTTGATGTCGCAGCCATTGATGTTTACCGGCTTTATCTTCCACCAGGTACACCTGGTCGAGTCCAAGGGCTGGCCGCTGATGGGCTGGGCCGCACTGTTTTCGTTTTATGCCCTGGTGACGGTCGGCACCAAGCTGGTGACCGGTCCGCTGATCGACCGCTACGGCGCGATTCGCATGGTACCGCTGGTGGCGCTGCCCATGGGTATTGGATTACTCGTCCTGGCCTATTCCACCAGCCTGGTAGGGGCAGCTGTTTTCCTGGTGTTGACCGGAGTTACGGTCGGTTCCCAATCGACCGCCACCGCGCCTTTTTGGGCGGAGATGTACGGCAGTCGACATCTCGGCGCGATCAAATCGCTGGGCGCGGCCGCTATGGTTTTCTGCACCGCCTTATCCCCGTTCGTCATAGGTTGGCAAATCGATATCGGCACCGGCATGGACAGCCTCGCCATCGGCGCCGCGATATATATTCCTGACCTCGGCGCTTGCTTATTATGCTTATCGCAGCCGAGATTAAATTCGTGAACTTAGGTAAATTTCAAGCGCTTGCCAAATTCTCCGAAATGCCCGGCCGAGTTTAATCGACGATAAATACCTGGCCCGTTAGGCAGCCTTCGACCGCCTTGCTGTAAGCCAGCCCGACCGCCTCGTTCGACACGTGGACATGACCGCGGAAAAAGCCGTCGTATTTTTCGCGGGAAACTTCAAGCACTTCCGGGCTGACACAATTGATGCGAATACCGCGCGGCATATCGACCGCGGCGCCGAGCACGAATCCATCGAGCGCGCCATTGGCCGCGGCCGCGCATGAACCCCCGGGAATTGGATCCCGATTCAATACCCCACTAGTTAGCGTAAACGAGCCGCCGTCATTGATCGCGTCGAAACCTTCCAACACGAGGTTCACCTGCGGCAAAACCTTGTGGAGGATACCTTGCATGAATTGCTCGCTGGTCATCGTATCGACGGCACCAAAATGACCATGCCCGACCGCGCTGACTACGGCGTCGACCTTCCCCAGCTGGCGGTACATCGAGCGAATACTGTCGACGTCTTCGAGATCAACCTGCAGATCGCCACCGCTGCGACCGATTTTGATGACTTCATGCCGTGGCGACAAGGCGTCAACCGCGGTTTTACCGACAGCGCCATTGGCACCGATGACGATAATTTTCACAGGCGATCCCCCCGAGTTGATAAGTGCCCCATATTAACCCTTCCCGCAGTAATGCGCGATTCGTTTTTTGAATACCGCGGCGAGGACCGGCAGCAGCGGCGTTTCCGGGGATTCGAAGACATGCGCATCGATGCGAATCTCGAAACAATAGATGCATGCGCCACTGAAAAAGATGATCGCGCCGGGATATGTCAGGCAAAAACGGGATGGCTCGGATCGGCGAGTAAAACGTTTAAGCCTCGGGCCGCAAGGCGCAAAGCTCGAGCATGAATTGACCGAGGTTCAACGCCGCCGCTGCGAGCGGATTTTTCAACAAGTGGGGCCGGTGGCGGAAAAACACCGGTGCCGGGTGATGAACCTGTTGAGCGAACAAATCGAAATCCGACGGCTAGCGCTCTTTCTTCAAGCGCGACTACCACCATCCAGTACCAACGGATAGCCGGTTATGCAACGGGCTGAATCGCTGCCGGCATAGAGCACCATCGCGGCTACTTCTGCAGCACTGCAGACCTGGTTTAACGGCACCCCCGCGGCAGATTCCCTGAGTCCGACATCGGCTTCGAGGCCGCGCTGACGAAATTCGCCGCGTAACATCGGGGTATCGACATCGCCCGGGCATATCGGCACGATGCGGATGCCTTCGCGCGCATAGTCGAGCGCCATCGCACGCGTCATCTGCAGGACGGCACCTTTGCTGGCGCAGTAAGCGGTCAGGTGACGACTGCCGCTCAAGGCCGCATCGGAGGCGATATTGATAATCGTGCCCTTGCTGCTGCGCAAATGCGGTAGCGCCGCCCGGCATAGATAAAACATGCCGTTGAGGTTGACGTTCATCGTCTCCAGCCATTGATCGTCGGTAGTTTCTTCGACGCTTGCATGATAAATAACGCCGGCGCTGTTAACCAGAATGTCGAGTCCGCCGAGTATACCCGCAGCCTCGGCAATGATCATGTCGCATTGTTTGCGTTTGCCGATATCGCCCGCGACAAAAGCAATGTCGCCCCCAGCGCCCTGGCAGCGCTGCATGATTTGCTGCGCGCGCTGCAGGTTGCGGCCGGTGATCACCACCTTCGCCCCGGCTTCGACAAAAGCCTGCGCGCTAGCCTCGCCAATACCGGAAGTCCCGCCGGTTATCAACACACGATTCTGGCTGAAATCAAACCGGAGAGATGCCTTTTTCATTGGTATAGGTTAACAGACCCTGGCGCGCGCACCCGTGATGGCTTTTAACTCGAGGAATTCCTCCAGCCCCCACTTGCCTTTTTCGCGGCCGTTCCCCGACTGCTTATAACCACCAAACGGCGTATCGGTGGTGCCACCGATGTAATTGATTGCAACCTGTCCGGCACGCAGGCGCCGGGCAACCAGCTTGGCGCGCTCCATTTCGGTTGAACAAACGTAGGCGGCGAGACCGAAGTCGGTATCGTTGGCGATTTCCACCGCCTCGTCTTCACTATCGTAACCGATGATCACGAGCACCGGCCCGAAAATCTCCTGGCGCGCGATTGTCATCCGGTTATCGACATGCGCGAATACCGTCGGTTTGACATAATAGCCGGTCGGCAAATGATCCGGGCGGCCGCTGCCACCGGCAACTAGAGTTGCACCCTCGTCGATACCCTGCTGAATCAGCGACTGAATCTTATCGAACTGGGTCTGGTTGACGACCGGGCCGATATGTCCGCCGTTTTTGCCGGGGTCATCGACGACGACACTTTCCGCCGCCGCTCGCGCCGCCTCGATCGCCTCCTCCATTCTTGCATTCGGCACCAGCATGCGGGTCGGTGCATTGCAGGACTGACCGCTATTGTCCATCATGTAAAACACGCCTTCGGTGACCGCCTTGGCGATGTCGGCGTCTTTCAGGATAATATTGGCGGACTTGCCGCCCAACTCTTGAGCGACGCGCTTGACCGTGTCCGCCGCGGCCTTGGCCACCGCGACACCGCCGCGGGTGGAGCCGGTGAAAGACATCATGTCGATACCGGGGTGCTTCGCCATGGCTTCCCCGACCACCGGGCCATAACCATTGACCAGATTAAACACACCCGCGGGAACGCCGGCTTCGCGTAACACCTCGGTGAAAACCATCGCATCCAGCGGGGATTCCTCGCTGGGTTTCAATACCATGGTACAACCGGCGGCCAGCGCCGGGATCACCTTGACCGCGACCTGGTTCATCGGCCAGTTCCAGGGTGTGATCATGCCGCAGACGCCGATCGGCTCGTAGCGCAAAATCGTATCGAATTCGCTGGTTTCGAAACTGAAATTCAACAGCGCCTTGATCGCGCTTTTGATGTGGGCGTGACCGATCTTGGCCCGCGAACCGCGCGCCAGGTCGATGGGCGCGCCCATTTCATCCGAAATCGCCTGTGCGATGTCGTCAAAATAATCCTTGTAAATGGCGCGTATCTTTTCCAGCAATTCGAGCCGCTGTTGCACACTCCATTGCGAATAGTCAACAAAGGCGCGCCGTGCCGCGGCAACCGCCAGATCGACGTCCTCGGGGCTGCCCGCGCTGATCTGGGTAAAGGCTTTTTCCGTCGCTGGATTGATAACGTCGATCGTGGCCGGGGTTACCGGGTCAACCCAGGCGCCGTCGATATAAAACTTGAGGTGGTCCATGCTGTTACTTTCCTGGAAGATCGAATCTGTAGTGGAATGTGAAATGTGCCGCGATGCGATTGTTTGTGCAAGTAAATTCTCAAAAATCCCTAAACTATCGAATAGAACCTGATCGGGTAATGCGGTTCGCACGGCTTCAGTCTCCAGCCCCGCCGCGATTCCGCCAACCGATTGTGGGGATTGCTGTAAAAATTCATATCGACGCCCCGAATTGCTCACTATAATCGATGTTTTCCGGCACCCGGATCACTTTTCGACGGCCGCATGATCGAGCATCGCCTGTTTCCCTTCCTGCTGATTCTCGGCGCCGGCACCATCTGGGGTGGAATCTTCACGCTGGTCCTGATCGCTACCGCAGGCGGTGCGCATCCACTCGGGCTATCGGCTTGGCAGGTGGTTTTGACCGCGATGTTCTTTCTAGCGGCCTGCCTGTTGGGACGGGTATCATTATTCCGCTTAAAAAACCTGCGACATTATCTGGTGCTGGCGCTGGTCGGCATCACGGTTCCAAACCTGCTTTATTACTATGCCGCACCCGATCTATCGGCAGGCATCCTGGCGATCACCATTTCGAGCGTGCCGCTGTTTACTTATGCCATCATGCTGGTACTGCGTTTCGAATCGCTAGTCACTCGCCGTCTGGGCGGTATCCTGCTCGGCATGATCGCGATCCTGTTGCTGGTTATTCCCGACCAGGGGCACGCCAGCGGCGACGCCGAATTCTGGATACTGCTGATATTGATATGCGCGCTGCTATACGCGGTGGAAAACGTTTATCTCGGTCGCGCCATTCCGCCCGAGATCGATATTCGCGAACTGCTGTTCGCTTCCAATCTAATCGCCTGCCTGATCCAGTTTCCCCTCGCCGTCTATCTCGGCGTGGACGAAGCGCCGGTCTGGCTCTTCTCCTCCGCGGGTCTGGCAATCGGCGGCATCGCCTTCGGCAGCGCGATTGCTTACACGATGTTTTTCTATTCGGTCAAGACTTCGGGGCCGGTATTCGCTAGCCAGTGCGCCTATGTGGTCACCATTTCGGGCGTAATCTGGGGTATTATTATTTTTTCGGAGCAACATACTCTCTGGATTTGGACATCGGTGATCGTTATGCTGCTCGGATTGTTTCTGGTCAAGCCGGATGATGGAGATCAAGCCGATGAAGTCAGCGCAATCGCAAGTACTAAATCATCTTTTTAGCGATGTTTGGCAATGATTATTACATTTTACGGTGTGCGAGGCTCGACCCCGGCACCCGGACCGCTAACCGTAAAATATGGCGGCAACACTTCCTGTGTGCACATCGAGCTGGAAACCGGCCACGACCTAATCCTCGATGCGGGCACCGGCATCCGGCGGCTGGGACATAAACTCGCCAAGAAATCGACCCCGGCCAGCATTCTGCTGTCGCACGGGCACTGGGATCATATTCAGGGTTACCCCTTCTTCGATCCAATATACCAACCGGATCGCGATATCCATGTTTACATCAGCGTTCAGTCGGGCCGTAAACTACTGAGTACGCTGTTTTCCCAAATGGACGGTACCCATTTTCTCGTTAAGGCCGAGGACTTGCCATCGAACAATTTCCCGAAATTCAAGGGTATCGAAAGCGAACTCTACGAGCGCGAGGGCATACAGGTGGTTAAACAGCCGCTCAATCATCCGGGCGGAGGCGTTGCATACCGCATCAACGAAAACGGCGCTAGTTGCGCCTATGTCACCGACAATGAACTCGAGCCGCCGAAAAAACTCACCACCCGTTACGATCAATGGGTCAATTATCTGCACGGCGTTGACGTACTGATTCACGATGCGCAATACACCGAGGACGACATGCCGCATAAACACGGCTGGGGGCATTCGCTGATCTCGCAGGTGCGGCAATTGGCCACCGATGCCGAGGTCGGCACGCTGGTTATGTTTCACCACGATCCGGAGCGTAGCGATTCGGAACTCGATGAAATTCAGATTGAAAACGAGAATTATCTCAAATCGAAACGCGCGCCGACGCGCAGCGTCTGTGCCGCGGAAGGCATGCGCATCAGCCTCAGTAAACCGATGTCGGGCGGTGCAACCCGGATCAGCATCGACCGAAACCGATTTTAGCCAAGCATCGACCATGAATGACCGGAAGTTGATCGCGCGCCGCAGTAAGACGCTCGGCCCTACTTATCAGAATTTTTTCGACCAACCCTTGCACCTGGTGCGCGGCGCGGGCACGGCACTATGGGACGCCGCTGGTCGCGAGTATCTCGATTGCTACAATAACGTGGCTTCGGTCGGCCACTGTCACCGCCATGTGGTCGAGGCCTTGTGCAACCAGGCCGCCACCCTGAACACGCATACACGCTATCTGCATGCGGGCATCGTCGAGCTCGGCGAAAAACTGGTGGCGGGATTACCCGGCGATATCGAAGTCTGCATCTTTACCTGTACCGGCAGCGAGGCCAACGATTTGGCGGTACAGATCGCCCGCCACGTCACCGGCCAGGAAGGCGTCATCGTCAGCGAAGCCTCTTATCATGGCGTCTCGGAGCTGACCCGACGGCTTTCCACCGACAGCTATCCGCACGCAGACCGACCCGATTGGCTGGGCGTGATCGAGCCGCCCAACCTGTATCGAGGCCCCTATCGCCGCGACGACCCGGACGCGGGCCGCAAATACCTGGAAATGGCGCGCCAGGAGTTGGACCGGCTGGAACAACGTGGTTACCCGCCCGCGGCAATCATGATCGACTTGATTTGGGATTCCAACGGACCGCTGATCGCACCCGCCGAATACCTGCACGGCTTATGCAGCGAAGTTCGCAAACGCGGCGGCTTGGTGATCGCAGACGAAGTGCAATCGGGTTATTGCCGTAGCGGAAAAAACTGGTGGGCCAGCGACAACTATGGAATAAAACCCGATATTCTGACCTGCGGTAAACCCATGGGGGGCGGGCATCCGCTGGCGTTGATGTCGACCACGCGCGCCATCATCAATGACTATTCGCGCCGGTATCACTACTTCAACACCTTCGGCGGCAACCCGGTATCGGCCGCGGTCGGCAAGGCGGTCATCGAAGTCATAGAAAACGAGGGCTTGCTGCAAAACGTGGCCCAAACCGGAGCCTATCTCGAGGCGGGATTAAGAGAATTGGCGCGCCGCCACGCACTGATCGGAGATGTCCAGGGCTGCGGCCTGTTCTGGGGCCTCGACCTGGTCGCCGACCCCGATTCGAAACAACCCCTGACCCGACATCAAATGCGGCACCTGGGCAGCCTGCTGGTCGAACAGGGTGTTATTACCGGCACATCTGGACGCTACGGCCAGGTGCTGAAACTGCGCCCTCCGTTAACTTTTTCCAAAGCTGACGCCGACCGGGCGCTGGCCGCCATCGATGCTGCCCTGCCCCTGCTACAATCATGACTGCGATCGACAGTAATCCGGCGACGGGATTCAGCCGCGACGGTCTGGCAGGCATCGACAATCTGATGCGCGATTACGTGATCGCGGGAAGGTCCGCCGGCATACTCACGCTGGTAAGCCGGCACGGGCAAATTGCCCAGCTATCCTGCCATGGCCACGCCGACATCGCCAGCGGCCGGCCGCTACGGCCGGACACGCTATTTCGCATTTATTCGATGACCAAACCGATTACCAGCGTCGCCCTGATGACCCTGCTGGAGCGCGGTCATCTCGAGCTCGACGATGTCGCCAAACGCTGGATTCCGGCACTGGCAAAACTCGAAGTTTACGGCCAGGGCAAGCTCGAGTCCGATATCACGATTCGCCAATTGCTGACCCACACCGCGGGGTTCAGCTATGGTTTTCTGCCCGACAGGTTTGCGGTAGACGAACTCTATGCCGAGGTCTGGCGCGGGCGCATTCAAGATCGAAGCATCGAGCAATTGCTGCAAACGCTGCTCGAATTTCCGCTGGTGGCGCAACCCGGGACCCTGTGGAACTACAGTATCGCAACCGACATTTGCGGTTATTTGATCGAATTGATCAGCGATATGCCACTGGCCGACTACCTGCAGCGAACCATCTTCGACCCGCTGGAAATGATGGATACGACCTTCGAAGTTAGCGCGGACAAGATCGAGCGCTTCGCCACACTCTATGGCTATCGCGCGGAAGACCCCCTGGCACAGCTCGAAACCAACGATACTTCACCTTTCGTTTCGGCGATTTCGGGAATCCCGGTTAGGCTGCAGTCGGGCGGCGGCGGACTGGTTTCTACCGCCGCGGATTATTGGCGTTTCGCGCAAATGATGTTGAATCGCGGGAGCTTGAACGGGCGCCGGATTATCGAGGCCGAAACCGTAGCCGCGATGACTCGCAATCAGATATCGAAAAAGCTGCTGCCGTTGAGCTTTAACGGCGTCGCTCCCGGCGCTTTCAGCGGCTACAGTTTCGGCCTCGGGTATTGCATTAACCTGGACCCGGCCAACACCGCGGCGGCCGGTTCGCGCGGCGACTTCGGTTGGGGCGGCATGGCCGACACCTACTGCTGGGTCGATCCCGAACGGCAGCTGGTGGCGATTTTGATGCAGCAGTATCTGCCGTCACTACAGCACCCCGGCCGGTTGGATTTTCGCAACGCAGTTTACCGCGCGCTCGAATAAGCGGAGAAACCGATCTCAGTTTTGCTGTTGCAGATAAATCTCATCCAATGCCCGCATGACATCGTGACGGCTGATCTGACCGACCAACCGACCGTTGCGCAATACCGGAAATCGCCTGAACTTCGAGGCCTGTAGTTTTTCAGCCGCCTCCAGCACGCTGCAGTCGGCGTCGATAGTCTCGATCTCGCGACTCATGTATTGCTCAACCCTGCCACCCCAGTCCTGGTGGTAGGCGGTGTTGTAAACGATTTCGAGGCAGTCTTTTTGCGATAAAAGGCCGATTAAGCGCCGCTCGGAATCCAGCACCGGCGCGCCCGAAAAATGCCTCTCCAGCAGCCGCCGCATGGCCTCGATGATATCGTCGTCGGGTCCGAAACTGAGCAGTTCGGTCGCCATGTAAGCTTCGATACTGTGATTCATAATCCCGCCCTGCGCACGATGCATTCACTGCAGTTGCCGCAGCTACCGCATAACGGCCGGTTTCTCAGAATCACGCCCAGCGCCAGTCCGGCAACCGCGAGCAGGAATATGGGTATCGCGATAATCAATGTCGTCATCTCGGTACTCCCCGAGGTTGGTTAACTGCCAAAATCATCATAATGTATATTCTCCGGCGCGACCCCGAGTGAATCGAGCATCGCCAGTGCCGATTGCACCATTAGCGGCGGTCCACATAAGTAGTAGTCACAGGTTTCGGGGGCCGGGTGGCGCAGCAGATAGTTATCGTAGGCGACCTGGTGGATATAGCCGGTCAACCCCTGCCAGTTATCGTCCGGCTCGGCCTCGGACAGCGCCGGATGCCAGCTGAAATTATCATGCGCGCGCTGCAAACCCTCGAACAATTCGACATAGTAGAGTTCGCGGCGCGAGCGCGCGCCATACCAGTAACTGATGCGGCGCGCGGAACCCTGGGTTTGCAGCAGATCGAGAATCTGCGCGCGCAGCGGCGCCATGCCGGCGCCGCCGCCGATAAACACCAGTTCCCGTGCGGACGGCTCGACCGCGAAATGCCCATAGGGGCCGCGCAGCGTCAGCGGATCCCCAGGCTTGAGTGAAAACAGCCAGCTCGAAACCACTCCCGGCGGCACAGCGGGCTGCCCGGGCGGCGGCAGCGCGATGCGTATATTCAGAATAATCACGCCCTGTTCGGCGGGATGGTTCGCCATCGAATAGGCGCGCGTCACTTCGCGTTCGCTGCCGGCCCGCAAACGCCACAGACCCATCTTGTCCCAAACGTCGCGATATTCAGCTTCGATCTCGAGTTCGCTGAAATCGAGCCGGTAGGGCGGGCTGTTAAATTCGACAAAACCGCCGGCGCGGAACTCCATCGCTTCGCCGGGCGGCAGGCGCAATACGATCTCACGGATCAAAGTACTGACATTCGCGGTTTTTTCGACCTTGCAATGCCAACTCTTGATGTCGAAATAGGCTTCGTCCACCTCGATAGACATCGGGCCCAGTACGCGTACCTGACAAGCAAGACGCCCGCCCCTGGCGGCTTCGCGCCGGCTCAGATGCGCCAGTTCCTGCGGACCGGCCTCGTCGCCGCCGCTAACTACCCGCGCCTTGCATAAACCGCAGGTACCCGCACCCGCGCAGGCGCTCGGCAAATACACGCCGGCTTGCTGGCAAACACCGAGCAGTCGCTGGCCGATTTCGGCCTGCACGGTCTTGCGCCCGTTGATTTCGATCTGGCACTCGCCGCGCGGCACCAGCAGGCGGCGCGCGCCGAGCACGAACAGTGTCAACAGCAGCACGATGCCGGAAAAGAACAGAACGCCGAGCGTCGCTTCGAGCATCAAGCCATCCCCGCGAAGGCGAGAAAGCCGAGCGACATAATGCCCGCAATGATGAAATTCATGCCCAGCCCCTGCAGCCCGTCGGGGATGTCGGCATACTTGAGGCGCTCGCGGATCGCGGCGAACATGACTATGGCGAGCGCCCAACCCAGACCGGAGCCGAAACCGAACACCAGGCTTTCGCCGAAGCTGTAGCTGCGCTCGACCATGAACAGGCTGCCGCCGAGGATAGCGCAATTAACCGTGATCAGCGGCAGGAAAATACCCATCGCACGATGCAGCTTCGGCAGGTGAAATTCGAGCGTCATCTCGAGCACCTGCACCATGGCCGCGATGACTCCGATAAACGCAATCAGGCGCAGAAACGAAAGATCGAGATCGCCCAGGCCGGCCCATTCCAAGGCCCCGGGTGCGAGCAGCCAGACGTAGATCAAATTATTAACCGGTACCGTCACGGTTTGCACAAACATCATCGCCAGGCCGACGCCGAAGGCGGTGTCGACACGCTTCGATACCGCCAGATAGGTACACATGCCGAGAAAAAACGACAGCGCCAGGTTGTCGAGGAAAACCGCGCGCAGCAGTAATTCCAGCAACGCGTTCATTCGGCGCGTTCCTCCAGGTGGCGCAGCGAGAATTCGGGTTTTTCGACCTGCTGCGGACGCTTGCGGCGGATATACCAGATAATGCCGCCGATAATAAAAAACGCGCTCGGCGGCAACAGCATCAAATGCAGCGGTTCGAAGGCTCCGCCCTGACTGGTCGGAACCAGGATTTGCACATTGAGCAGGCTGCCCTTGCCGAAAAATTCACGAATCGCGCCGACGATGATCAGGATCAGCGAGTAACCGAGCCCGTTGCCGATACCGTCGAGCGTGCTGGCGACGAATCCATTGTGCATCGCGAATCCCTCCGCGCGCCCGAGCACGATACAGTTGGTGATGATTAGACCGACGAACACCGACAGACGCTTACTGAGCTCGAAGGCGTAGGCTTGCAGCAGTTGGTCGACGACGATAACCAACGAAGCGATGATAGTGATCTGCACGATAATGCGCACCGAATGCGGCAATTGCTTGCGCATCAGGCTGACCGCGCCGCTCCCCAGCGCCAGCACGCAAATCACGACAAAGCTCATTAGCAGCGCCGTATCCAGCGAGGTCGTCACCGCCAGCGCAGAACATATACCGAGGATCTGCAGGGTCAGCGGGTTATCGTCGATCAACGGCCGGGTCAGAATGCGCCAGTTACTGTCCTGCATTAGAGCCGCTCCTCGCGTATGCGTTGTAAAAAAGGTCCGAAGGCGAAATCGCCAAGCCAGAATCGCAGCATGCCATCGACGCCCTGGGCGGTGCGCGTGGCGCCGGAAATACCGTCAACCTGGTATTCGGCATCGTCGCTCAAACCGCCCCCGGCATGCGATCTGACACCGATTCGCAATACGCCGTCATCATCATAGGCGGGCAGGTCGCGCCACTGCTTTTCCCACTCGGGCTCTTCGATGCGAGCCCCGACGCCGGGGGTTTCGCCATGCTGATAAAACTTGAGTGCGCGCACCGTCCTGGCGTCACCATCGAGCACTAGCCAGGCGCGCAGCGTCGACTGGTATCCGCGCCCCGATACCGGCAGGATAATCAAATCGATAGCGGCGTCCGCCGCGCGCACCAGGTAAACCTGTGCCAACAGAGCGCGACGCTTGAGGCCGGCGTGGTCGAGATCGGCCGGGATCGCAACACTGGTAGCCGGCCGGCTGGCCGCTCTTTGCGCGTCAAAGCCGGACGCATCGACGGTTTGATCGAAATCACCGCTGTCAAGCCGGACTAGATGCCCTTCCAGACTGTCGATCGTGTGGGCCTGTCCAATATCCGATAAGGCGCTCAACACCAGCTCGAGCTGGGCAATGCGTTCGGCCTCGATATTCGCTTTATGAATCGGCCGCAAGCCGACCGCAACCACCGAAACCAACAGCGCACAAACGAAGGCAACCGTCAAGGCTACGCCGAGCGCCTTCGCGGTATTGTCTCTGGCGACGGCTTCAGACATGGCGACGCGCCCGCTGACGAATATCCCAGGCGATGACCGCGTGATCGATTAACGGCGCCGCAATCGAGATCAACAGCAGTGCCGGGATAACCGCATCGGGGTGGGTCGAGTTTGCGACCCGGATCAGCACCACCAGTGCGCCGATTAAAAATCCTTGTATCCAGCGACCGGGATTGGTGCAGCAGGACGCCACCGGATCGCAGGCGATGAAAACCGCGCCAAAAGCGAAACTGCCCAGTAGCAGATGCCAGTGAATCGGCATGATCGCGGCACCCGAATCCGTACCCGTTACCGCGCCAGCTAGATTGAACAGTGTGGCAACCACGGTTAGGCCCAGCAGTTGCGCCAGCAGCAGCCGCCATGAAATTATCCGGGCAAACAATAACAGGGCGGCGCCGAGCGCCACGGCCAAAACCGAAGTGGTACCCAGAGTCCCGCTGGTGCCGCCCAGGAATGACGACCATACCGTAATGCCGGCATCGGCCAGAGCAGCCTCGCCGCCCCGATGGAACACTGCGATGGCATCACTACCGGAATAACCCACGAGGCCCTGCCACAGCAGATGCTCGCCGGAGGCGCCCGGAAAGCTGACCTGCACGATGGCCACGCCCAGCAGGGCCGGGCTTAAAAAGGTCTTGCCGTCACCGCCGAAAATCCCCTTGCCCAACAGGATCGCGAAACTCATGCCGTAGACGATATGACTGAACGGCGCCGCAGCAGGCAACATCAGCGTGAACAACAGCGCGATCGATATGAATCCGGGTTCGATGGGACGCTCACGCCGCGCCGCAATAATGCGCTCCCAAAACCCGCCAACGGCCAGCGCGAGCAGCAGCAGTGGTAAAAAATGCGCCACCCCGGCGGCGAGGTAATCATACAGCCCCGGAGATTCGTGACTGGCGCCCAGGGCCCGTGCCAGATTGCTGCGTAAGTCATCGCCGCGGCGCGCCGGCTCAGCGGCGAGTAGCGTTACATACTGATATCCACAGTTGACTAAGGCAGCGATGCCGACCGGCAGCAGCGCCAGCAATTGCAACTTGAGAATGCGCCGATAGCCATCGCCGGCGTTATCCAAAAACGATCCCGGAGTAGTCATCGGTATCCCGGCTCGAGTCGATCCAGCACGCGCCGCAACAATCGACCGTAGTCGTTATTGGAAACGCAGGCATGACTGAGCGGTGCCACATCCTCTTCCACCAACTCGAGCACGCCGAGTTCGCGCGCGCGTTCGGCATCGCCGAGCTGCAGGGCGCGCATCAGCGGCACCGCATAAATGCCGGGCGGCGCCAGTCGCTCCAGATTTTCGCTAGGAATCAAAACGCCCGCGTGCGTGCGCTCGGTTTCGGGACCTTTCTCAAAACCTGCGAGGACGGTGATTTGGCGCTGTCCGGCAGCAAGAAATTCCTGCCCGCGGGATATCGGTCGTCCGTAGATAGATGATCCGGCAAGAATCTGCGTCGGCCCATCGACCAGCTCATCGGCAAGTAGCTGGTCGATAGCGGCGCCGGCAGGAACCAGCAGGCTGCGCGGATTTTTAACCGCATTGCCGCCGATTGAAATGACGCGCTGCAACCAGGGCGTGCCCCGCAGCACCAGCTGCCCCAGCGCAATGGCATCCTGATATCCCAGGTGCCAGACCTCGCCGCCGCCGAATCCGATCGGGCATAGCGCGTTGATATGTACGCCGGGAAGGCCGGCTTCGTAGCCACCGCGAAAAGCTACGCGGCGCAGCCTGTCGATTTGCGCGAGCTCCGGCGCATGGCCCGGAGCTTGACAGAGGTAAAGCGGCGCGCTGCAAATCTTAGTCAAAACGCTTAGCGCGGCGTTGAATTCATCCAGACTGGCGTCAATAACGGGAGCGGGTTCGGGAGCCATCGGCTCGGCATCGAGCGCGGTTACAAAGATCGCGGCGGGTTCCGCTCCCGGATTGGGGATATTGCCGAAGGGTCGGGTACGCAGGCAGCTCCAGGCGCCGGATTCGAGCATGAATTCGCGCAAGCCGTCGCGGTCATCGCCTGCCGGCGGCTGGTAATGCGCGCAACCCACGGTTGCGTCGACCTCGATTCGCAACGCCACCAGCTTACGGCGCGCCCCGCGTTCGATGCGGGCTATCCTGCCGGCCGCGGGCGCGGTAAATTTCAGCTCCGGTCGGCGCGCATCGCGCATCACCGCGGCACCGGCCTTAACCTCGTCACCTTCTGCACAGAGTAACTCGAAATTAACGCCGCGGTAGTCGCGACCCAGCAAGGCGACCGTGGTCGCGGTCCGGGCTTCGAAATCAATCGAGCCCGGCATCCGAGTTTCCGAGTAACACATACATGGCAGCAGATTTTAGCGAGCGAGTTGCGATAATAACTGATCCAAATCAGCTAGCGGGAGTGTTTTTACGGCGGTGGCCCGAATTTTCAATAGCTTACGGGGAGAGCTTCATCCGCTGGTGGAAAAACTTATAACCGCGAGTTACCGCTTTGCGCTTGCAGACCCGCTAGCTGCTAGCGGAATCAGTTTTCGCGATCCGACAAAACCTGCTTCAGGGCCCGAATGTGCTCAGGGCCGGTACCGCAGCCGCCGCCTACGATTTGTACCCCGTAAGCACGGATCCAGCCATCGATGTTACGGGCATACTCGACGGGAGTGCTGACTTCGTGGTAGCGCCATTCGGGCAAGATCAACTTGCCGGTTTCGGCATAGGCGAGCAATGGCCCCGACCAGTGCCGCCGCAGTACCTGCAGCGCGGGCGCGGTATCTTCGACCCGGGTATGCATGATACCCGCCGCCTGCCCACCGAGCGCACTCAGGGTTTCGACCATTTCTCCGAAATCATGGGCACTGGTAGTATCGTCGGTGTTCTTCCAGCGCAGGCTACGCACGTCGACACCGTTGTCGGCCATCATCGCGCTATAGCCGATCCATACCGGCAGCCCGGTGGCAACCGCGGCCTCGATGACGATGCTGGCATTTTCGATATCGCGCATCATTTCGGCAATAATGACATCGACCCCGGCCTCCGCCAGGGTTTCGGCCAGTTCCCGATAACTCGCTACCACATGCTCGCCGGTAGCGACTTCATGATGACTGGTCAAGGGCGGCATGCTCGACATCGAACCGGCGATATACACCGTTTCCTGCGCCGCGTTGTCACGCGCCTGCTGCGCCAGCTGTACCGATTTGAAATTCAGTAACTTGGATTCGTGGCCCAAATTGAGGGAGTGTTAGAAATTTTGTGTCAATTCTTTAATGTGCAACATAATGCTGTTAGGAGAATTGATAATGACAGACAAATTCGATTTTAATAAAGCCCTGAAGGCGATTCAGTCTGGGCAAGCC
>Ga0126332_10000280_pt1 | contig 19452 bp, 7 predicted proteins | sample InaspJWI42metaG_FD_94482 | JGI IMG/M metagenome (GOLD analysis project Ga0126332, IMG submission 94482) | Marine gutless worms symbiont microbial communities from Oahu, Hawaii - Inanidrilus sp. 2 OAHU.JWI-42 metaG | ecosystem: Host-associated > Annelida > Digestive system > Unclassified | place...
CATCGCGAAAGAATTGACATGTTCATTATTGCTCGAAAGCACATAACTCCTCGTAGGATGTTGTATCGTACTCGAATCGTACTCGAATCGTGCTCGTATCGCAATTGTAATAGGCCCATAAGGTCAGACTTAAGACTTGTTCATAGCGCATAAACTGATCTGACGTGAACAAGAGTCGACCCAATTACGCAGTGCGTTCATTGGTCACGTGCGTCAGCCTTACGACTATCCTCCGTACTGGCTTGAGCGAAACTAGGACGCTTAGTGCTCGGTTAGTTCTCAACACATGTATTTCAATGACGCAGTTAACAAAATGTGTCACCTAGTCGTGTCACTGTCAGTAGTGCTACGTGACACAGTTACATCAAAACCAAAAATACTTTCTTTCACTAAAACAAAGAGTTGCGTGTGTCTATCCACTCTATCAGTGGCCTCATTTTTTATTTAATGGATTTATCGAGCTCACTTTTAGTTTGACTGCTCGGAAACTGTCATGAAACAGTCGATCGATGTCAGCCGACACAGAGGTCGCGCCGGTCCATCTGCGACAGCTCATACTTGTTACGTGTATTATATCACGTAGTGAAAAATTCTCAGACAATGCTCTGGTTTACACTACTAGAGTCTACGAATTCTAGTTCGAGTACTGGAGTTCAGTTCAGTTCATATGCTGTGAACAAGCTTCTAGTGTAAGGCGGTACAGGTGTAGGTCCGGGGAAGGGTAAACGTCCTAGGGGCGAATGTTTGACGTTCCCATTCGCATCGGATGACCATGCTGACGTACGGGTGATGTCTATGACGCTGCACGCGGTCCGGTCACGAGGCGAGTTATTGCTGTTAAATTGTTGCGACGGCAGGTCCCCGCGGATACGACAGCTGTCCGACGAGTGACCGTGTTGTTGTGTTAAGTCTCGTTTTCGCACAGTCGGACACGTAAGCGACCCGAGTCGGCCGCATAACGAGTTGCGCAGATCGCATTACTTACTTACTGCGCGTTCACGGTAACATCTTCATAGGAGGACCGCGCGAGTTCGCGAAAACTCGTCTCAGACGTCGACGACGTTACCTTTGTTCACACGTCAGCGGAACGGAACTAATAATGGGCTAATATTATTACGCGCCGAACGCCATGCTACTGTATAACTTATGCCTGTCTGTTTGTGTCCGAAAAGTCGCAAATTTGGCGATATTAAGCTTAGACTTAGAGCCATTTTATAGCATCATAGTTCCTATTGTTATCGTAATCTAGATAACTGGGCAGTTGTCTCATTATGTTGTGATTTATGCAGGGGCGGTTCTAGGCCAAAATATTTGCGGGCCTGGCCACTCCTTTTCCGTTTCTTTCCCCCTTCCCCCGCCCTCCCCTTAGAAGTAGGCCCCCGTAAATATAGCTAGGAGGTGGAGCGTTGTAAGCTCCCAGCGGGGTCTGGGGCGGAGCCCTCAGCGGAAATCGAATTTTGTTCATTTTAGCCTTAAATCTGACATCTGATGGCATCAAATTTACTATTTTTCCGAGAACCAATTGACCACAGTGTGTCAAGAGTACGGCTAAATTTGGGGCCTAGCCACAACTTGGGGGCCGGCTAAATTTGGGGGGTAGCCACGATTTGGAGGGGGGCTGTGCCCCCGCCCGGCCCCAGTGTGGAACCACCACTGGATATATGGCTTTCAAGCACCAAATAGCCGACGCACGAATACCTTACGCTGCTGCTACTACAAACCTACCACCCACTGCAACAAATCACGTGACCTTGTAGACCTACTGCAGAAGCATCAGAAAGCATCGTTAGCTCCGCCCAGCGTTGTAGCGTCAGGCAAATTAGTAATACAGATTTCAATGTACAAACAAATAAGTGAACTTAATTTACGGTACACGGTCTATTACATTATATGCACAACACATAATCGCGCCTGTGTATCTAACGTACCATCAAGATTAAACTTAGTGTCCAAGTAATGTCGACGACATTTGCTACAAAAAAATCAACCGCCTTTTTCACGTCGGATTCGTGCAAAAGCAATTGCAGTAATCTGCAGTCAACATAATTGCCTTTAAGTTCAGTTAGGCCTACTGCTGAGTTCACCATTGTAATCAGCGCCTGACCTTTGCTTATAGTGCTCATGCCGCCATGCATTGAACACAACTATTTCATCATTTTTAACACGAACATACTTTTTACACCAGCCTTCTTACAATAAGTACCGGGGTATAGTCATTTTGTATACTAGAGTCCTCCTGAACACGCAGAGGTCACTAATTACGCAAGTCTTTACAGGTAGTCATTCTATCCGATATAATGTCATCTTTTTCGTGTGAATTTGTATGACACTGTCATACGATAACGATAACGATAATCTTATGGTAAATTGTGAGATATTTTGTAAATCGGGCCCAGACTGCTAGGCGATATATACTAGGCACACAGTCCGCACGTGACGTTCATCATAAAACAGCAGTCGCCTGCAATCTGTCTTCCCAACTGTTCAAATTTGTGTTGCACTAAGTTTTTTTAATTTCGTTCGTTTGTTTAATAGTTAGTAAGCATTAAATTGGCTATAGATTTGCTGGCATATGTATGGCTATAGGTGATTGCAACAACTTACAAATTTTAAAAATATATCTTGCATAATTATTCCTGAATTTGTATGACAATGTCATACAAATTCACACGAAAAGGAATAATCATGCAAGACATATTTTTTTTAAATTTTAAAGGTATTTCGTAAATCGGCCCCTGATTGTTAAGATGCGATATGAAGTTAGCTAAGGGAAAACAGCACCAGGCACTTTATGCTCAATTCACACAGCCCTCCAGACAAGACAGGACGGAATATCCCTGTCTGTGTCGTATCAGGCGGTGTGAATTGAGTCTCGATACGGTCTGGCAAAGTCTGGACAGTTAGCCGATAGATACTTTCCTTGCCTGGCGTTTAGTGAAGAAGTTTAGGTTAAGTGATATAAAACAGTCCACAGCGTGTTTACATTTTGCGTGGCGTACAACGTGGGCGGTCGGGTGGCTAGGCGTGGCCGCGTAGCTACCTGCCTGGCCTGCGTCGCGGCGGCGGTCGACAGGCAGGCGCGACGGTCTTGTCTTGTCTGGTGTGGCGGTGTGAGTTAGCTTCTAGAGATCGGTTGTTTCTTGGCCGCCTTGCCGCGGCACAAAACGCGGAATTTGCAGACTGTTGAATTTTCACGCCCTCAGCTCTGCTGGTCTGCGCATATTATTTACAGCAACGAGACGACAAGACTCTGGCGTTGATGACGATGAGTCATAAATCGTGCGAGTCGCAGCTGCTGTTTTGTTCGGACGGCCGACGACGACCGAATGTAGAGCCGAACTTCACACATTCCGAGTCGCCGCGGATCGTTACCCGTCTGACGAATTGCCCGCAACTGCGTCCGGCCGCTCGGCTGGCAGCGTCCGTGGGAAGCGGCCAGTTGTACGGGCGAGCAGGCGACGCTGAACGGTAAGCAACGTCGTAGCGCCGGTTGAGACGGACCATGTCGTGCCGTACCGGGCACAGTATATACCGGGCCGTGCACGGCTGCGTGATAGATCGCGCCGCCCGCCGCTGGCGCACCGAGGATTCTCGATCGCTAGACTGGGTTCTTAACAAAGCTGGAGTAAAGAGGGAACTGGTAGACACCGTCAAAGCAAGGAAGCTAGCATACTATGGTCACACCATGAGGAAGCAAGGGAGTTGCCTGGAGAAAGAGATAATGCAAGGAACAATGCCAGATGCACGAAGGCGAGGAAGGCCACGCACGGCCTGGATGGGCAACATCAAGACGTGGACAGCACTCTCCATGGAAGAGTCAGTCAGAATGACAGAGGACAGAGATAAATGGTGAAAGTACGTCCATGGTGTGACCAACCCTCGGATCGAGGATGGCTAAAGAACAGAACAGACGTGTCTCTTTTTATTCCCCTTTCGCCATCTCCTGCGGTTTTTATCCGTTCTGTGCTAGTTAATTATGACATTTGCTCTTGTCTTTTCTCTTACATTTTGCTGGAACATTATTTCGTAAACGAGTGTATCTTGTGGTATCGCGTTAGATCCTAGAAGACTAGCCACTAGAGAAATAGCCCTTTCAATCAAGGTCGCTTCGACTTTGAGGGCGATGTTACTTATTTACAGTTTACAATTCAGATTTTTTTTCTTAGCATTGTCTAGATTAATAATTTCGTTCCATTCTTTCATTTTTTAGCCAAGAACGGAATATTTTCCCCTATGACCTTGAACTTGACGTAGATGTGATCAAGATGAACCAGTATGCTAGCACTTAGCGCAGAGGTTTCTTCGTTCAACAGATAACACGAAAACACATACAGCAGACCGACTGCAGTACCCGGACCACAAAATGATGGAGAGAAAATTGGTGACCCATACGGTAGCCAAGTGGTTAGCGTACTGGATTCAATCAGGCGCAGAAGGGCTTGGGTTCAAATCGTAGCCGCGACGCTGTCGGGTTATAGTCATACGCAAACTGTTCACACCCATCGTGCCTCTGTTCATCAAGCATCGAAATTGGTAGCAGCCCTCTTAAGGGTTGCGAGGATAACTGCAGGCATGGCGGAAAGTAATGGCAGCCTACCGCCGGGTTTATGACTCACGTCACCTGCATGCTGACTGCGAAGAACCGAGATCAGCCCCGGATTCCGGAACCCTACGCTCGGCAATCGAGTATGGGCTGCCTTTGCCTTTTACATACGAGCAGTTCCCGCACCCCACTACCTTCTCCTTGGATACGCCACTGTCGGGCCGTGTCGGGCCGCCTTGATGTCAGCCGCGGGCGATGGCTGCCGACCCGTTGAACGGCGATAGACACGGCTGCGCTGCACGGGCGTGGATGATCACTGCTCGCTGCGAGATGATGTCGGTCGTCGTCGGACAGAATGTTTGACCGGCGGCGGCGCGTCGCCTCGCCGTCGAGCGGCCGTCCGTCGACGGACGGGATTATTGATGAGCAGCCGCAGTCGCGCGCGTCGGCGTTCGTTGCGCACGACCTCGAGTCGTTCTCTCGCACGACCGCAACTGTTGTTAGACGCGATGTCTTACACGCCGTCCGACGCGCGGCTTACACAGACAGGACGAGGCGTGAACAGTACTCCGCAGCGACTTCCTTTACACAGCTTTATTTCACCACAAAATGGTAGCAAAATAACAGAATAGAAACAGGCAGTGGTGTATTGGGGGGTATACGCGGGTATACGGCGTATACCAACCTCCGGGGTTTTTTGGCAGCGATCATAAATAAGCAGGGTACCTTCAGTCCCTTTGCCGCGCCCGTTTGCGTATACCCACCGCCATTTTTAGCAATACACCACTGGAAACAGGACTTAACTAAACTTAACTAAACAAAATAAAAATAATTACAGCAATTCACTGTCTTTGCAGTTCGTTCTTTACATATTCATACCACATTATATGCAGCTTTAAACAAATGAAACAAACGCAATTCATTGCAAAATCAAGAGATGACAGCTGTGACTTATTTAGAGGGAAGGCCACGAGACCATAGAGGAGAACAGGAATGCACTTTGATTTTATCAACTGCAGTCACTTCTTCAGATGCCAGCCTGCCGACTTTGCCGAAAATAGCATTAGCAACTGTATAGAATGAGCATTTAGCGTCATCTATGGCACACTTGAATGCCGTAGACTGCACAATGCAAATTCCTAGTATTCTATCTCTTTAGTCCTTTGATCGATTTCATGCAGTTTTTACCGCGCGATGCTATATATTCATCTTTATTCATTCACCAAGCTGGTAGCAACATAAACAACAACAATAACGGGAAACTTAACTATAAACACTTAATTAAGTATTACAATTTGTTGCAAAATTGGCAAAAACCATTCGCTGTAGAAATATATCGCAACATAAATTTATCCTGTCTTTTGAGAACACAGCTCGGCAGATCATTAGCAAAGCGTGGTACTAGCTGTCGGCTGGTGACTGTCTGTCACAGGCCGGTGTTCTCTCGAATCGCCTGGACGGATCGAGCATGGAGGCTTCCTTCGACCTATGATACACTGTATAATAAGGAGATCCGAGTCACTCCAAAATAAGCGTACTGAACTTGAAAAATTTTGCAACGGCACGTCGATCGTTGAAACGTGTTGAAAACTTAGCTGGACCAAGTTCGATGCACAGCGTGATAAACTAGTGACCCTCGTCGGTCAGATGAGTTGAAACAAATCGGGCTGATTTTGGCACAGAGAATTCCTTCAATTTGTCCTATGCTGTATTATAAGGAAATTCGTGTATCCCCAAACAGAAAGGCACTTTTCTCTGGACGGCTGTTCGAAACTCTGGACTTGGAAAAATTTCGTCAAGGCACAATGGCCATCACAAATGTTGTCAACTTTCAGATCGACAGACGACCGTCGCCAGTTTATGACACTGAGCGTCCAGTCCACCTTTGTGAGTCAGAGACTGGATCGACGCAGCTTATGCAATTACACAAAATAGGAGAGCTTTACGGTGTTCTGCGGTATTCAGTCGGACGGCGGTTATCAGCAAAGTGGCCTAACTCGGCCGCGGGAAGCCGCTTGCCACTGCGTCGTTCTCCGTTCCGTCCCCGGGCGATTGTCGTCGCGACGGCCGTGCTACAACTTACAGTATGGAACTCACGTCACGACTGCTCGATGCTGGAAGGCTGTGGGGGGAGGGGGCGGTGACGAGAATTAACACACTCCCCGGATATTTGACCCCCGGACACCTTCTCCCCGAAAATCACACATCTGCACCCTTATCTCACCCTAAACCTATAGTTTCTTTACAACAAACCATATGTCGTTCGTAACCGAAAATAAACACAGCGCAAATGACGTGTCGTGTTTAAGGATGCCATTGATTTCCTATGTTTTGAACGCTGATAGCGGCCGATAGGCCGATATAGCCAACGTATTAATTAGCTACACCGCCCAACTCGGAGCTCTAACCCTTGACCCTAACTCTAACTCTAATTGTCTTCACCCTAACCCCAATAACCCTAGCCGCAGCCTAAACAGTAACCCTAACCAGGAGGGGCAGATGTCCACAATGGTTGTTGTGGGGGAGGGGCAGGTGCTTGGGGGAGGGCAAACGTCCTGTCGCCGCTAACGGGCGACGATGTGGCGGAATTCGGACGGGGGCGGACGAGTGACTCGGATCGATCAGCAAGGGGCCGGTCATGGACTCCGTGGGCCGGTCGACTCGGGTGATTGATCGACCGTCCCGGGCAGGCAGGCCGGCCTCCGGGACGGCTTGTTATGCACGACGCACGACGCCAGCCCCACTACATCCGGTCGCCATTTAATTTGTACGCCCCGCGCGCGGGGTGTCCGGGACGCCGACAAGACCACGTCGTCGTCGCAGGTCAGAGGCGAGGTCGGCAGAACGCCGGCGGACGACAAGCGTTTACGCAACCCCCGCAGGCGCAGACGCGAGACGACCCAGACATCGTCGAATGTAGGACACTTCCCTCTGGACATCTGCCCCCGGACCCGTATCTTCCCTGACCATAGTAACCTAACCCTGACCCCAAACCGTAACTCTAATCCCCGACCCCCAATTTTAACCCCAACCGCAACCCTATAACTGTAAATCCTAACACACACCCAATTCACACTACCCGACCCGACGCGAAATCACTCATTGGCGCCGTCTCGACGACACGAAACAGTTTTGTCCAGTCGGGTCGGACAGTGCGTCTTGGCTTTAACCCTAACTGGGCACCAGGACAGATGTCCGCCATAGTAGTTTTTTTGAGGGGGGAGGTGGGAGTGACGGCAAGTGTCTTGGGGCCAGAATGTCCCCGGGAGGAGCAAATGTCCGACGAGTGCCGACGTCGACGTCCGCCACCCGACTGAGTCGGTTCGACGCGCGCGTGACGACGTCGTCGCGACATAATTCAGTCGCGGCGACGACGACATCGTAGTCGATAGCGCGTCGTCGTCGTCGTCGTCGTCGGAACAACGGTCGGGTCGATCGGGGTTAATGGACGACGAGAGAGACGTGCAAGCGCACCGCGGGGACGCGTCGTGACGAAGATGCGGCGGCTGCGGCAGTGGAGATGGACGACGTCATCGTTGATCGATGACGTCGACGCGTCACGCGCAGCATCTTATCGACGACATCCGCGCGTCGACGTATCTGACATGTCGACCGACGACGTCGTTATCGCCGCCGTGTATATGAGTTTACACGACCGGCATTATATCGTTTACAGCACATCAACTGAACTGAACTGAACTGACATGAACTGCCCGACACCAAGCCAATTTTAACAGTCGATCTCACGTGAAACTCTCCACAATCTCTGAAAATTTCATAAAAATCGAGAAAGGGACACGCTCTCGCGAGGCGTTTATATTCCAACATTTGGTTAAGAAATTTGGTAAAATTCTCAGTTTTGTGGTCCCAACACCCACCTGTGCACCGATGGGGTGAAATTTGGCGTGGATGAGTAGAATTTCGCTGGTGCAACGTGTCGACCCTGCGGAGCGAAAAAGCTCAAAATCGCCGCCTGAGTAATTTAAAATTCCGGCGCTTGCGCTGTGCTCTGCGCAATGAACTTGTTTACAGTTACGTTGCGATATGAGCTGACAACTTTGCCGCCTGTCTGACTGAGACAACTGAAGCGTCGTACACAGCACATGTCGAACTGAATTGAACTGAACAAGTTGACCCAGTTATACAAAGCGTTAACTGATCATGCGCATGCACTGTGCAGTGTGAGTGTCAGCGTCACGACATACTTCGTACTAATTGGCTGCAAGTACTGCAGAGAACTAGGTCGTTTAGTTCTGAATACGTGTTTTTCACAGCTGCGAACGCGATTGCAAACCAGGCATTTTGACAGATTCGTCATATTTACGTAAATCTCCGACTTCACGCTGCAGTTCGCGACCTCCATTTGATGCGATGTGCGATTTCAACACTGCCATTGGAATACACGTGTTCAGAATGATATATCGCAAGTTCAGTCCAGTTTCGGTGATGTGACCGAGACTTGACTGGCTGCCCGTCGGCCATCACGCAGACGCCATGAATTAGCGCGGCGCGGCGAGAACGAGTATGTACAGCGACAGCACGGTGTCGGTTTGTCCGAGATTCTCTGACGCGTCGTATCATAGCGCACGTGCCTGTCGTACGGTGCCGAAGACAATGTACCGGCGGCGCCCGCGCGCGCGGGCCGACCCGAGAATTAGTCTTATCTACGAGGCGCATACAGCGGCACGGCGCGGCGCGGCAGTTCGACCTCCGGTTAAGATGGTGGCGGGGCGACGCGGTCACGTCCGCGCGTCGGCCGGCGTTCATTTTTCTTGTCGAACACAATGCGGCCGTGTCGCCGTTGTGGTATCGACGTCACGTGACCGTGAAAGCGAATCGCCGCTCGGCGCATGCGCAATGGCGACGCAACTTCCGGCGACTGACGTGCTGGCACCGCCGAGATGCAGTGATGGGCAAACGTTAACTAAAAGTTACTGACTATTAATTAAGAGTTTAACTGAAATAATTAGTTAAACGTATTTATTGTACTGGAATCTTCTTTGCGTATGTCACTAAGTTTATTGACGCTACTCGCATAGTATGCGGAGCAGCGTTTATGTAACGGTCTTATGTCCATCCGTCTGTCTTTCCTGTCGATCTATAGGCGGCCGGCGAGTTTGCTGCGGCAAATGCAGGCAGCATCATGTTAAGTCTTGTTTTTTCTATTTTTTTGCTATTACATTTTTGTGGTAAAATAAAGCTGATGTGTGTATGTGTGTGTTAAGAGCTGACGAGGGAGGCACAACACATGCAGATTTGATACCATATGTGGTATCTCAAGTTTAATTATTGCGGTGAACGAAGCAGTCAACTTAGGCCTACTATTGTCCTGTGTACCTTAAATGACTTCAGTTTCATCAGATGTCGGCTTTTTGGCACTTTTTGTTCAGAAAATTATTGTCTGTAAATCAATAGCAACAATCTGAGGAACGGATAAAAATTAGATTTAGTTGAATTAAAGTTCAACTGAATACTGTTGTTTACTGAACTATTTTATGTCCCAGTTACCAACTAAAGGTTTAACTTTTTATTTTTAGTTAAAGACTAATTTTTGTTTAACTAAAATATTTTATTTAGCCGCCCATCACTGCTGAAATGAGACGAATTATGTCGCGACGTCGCGCGCAAATGACGCGTCGTCGCTGCCTTGACAAGCATCCGTGTTTGTCGTGTGCAGTTTTGGATAATAAATCGAAATAATCATTACTTCCGGGACGAAAAAGGAGCAATGGAATCGTGTCGGCGATGTTTCACTTTAGGGTTTTATTGAAATAATTTGAGTATTTGTAAGCTCGTCATTTGTATTTGTAGGGTAATGCATTCAGAATTTACACGCTATTCATTTTGATCGCATCAAGACTTCTGTCGTTTCTACATTTCTGAACTACGGATTTCTAAAATTGATACGGTAATGGTAGCAACAGTCCGCATCGCCGCCGCCGCACAGATCAATCCATCGTCTTCGCCAGGTGGTGCCGGTATGACCTTTCCTGGTGATGTCGTCCGGAGTATGGACTCTGGGTGCCCAATAAAACCATTAAGTCGGGGCCCGGATCCCTCACGGAAAGGGGCACTTTTGGGAGTCGTACTTCGACATACCCAGACTTGCTCGCGATCGATATTCTCAACCTCATTCGCTAGGGGCAGCAGCGATGCGGCCTCTTGTTTGATATAATGTCGACGGAACGAATGCTGTTTAATCTTTGAAGTGCGTCGACAATTAGCTTTATTCTGTGCATTGCGCTGTTCGTGAACAGCTCTCGTTCTTTTTGACGCAAAACAAGTAAACATATCACCGGTATACGTGAAGATAATTAAAACATCCTCAGTTGATGTCTCACCGATCACTTTAGCCATATGTTTGCAGTCTGTAGTGAATTTTCGGCTGGTTGTTAGCACAAGTACTTACAGTCTTAAATTCAGGTCTGCTTTTAGCTATATCGTTGGTCGTCGCAGCAGTTGCTGAGCTCTTGTTTCTCTGAGACATTGAACTTTGAACTCTGACCTTGACCTTGATCTTCGAGCTTGACCTAGATAGTATTATTTTAAATCTGAGTCAACGATCATATATCCAAAAGTTATTACCCGGATACACAGGTACCAGAGCGATGAAATTGGTATTGTGCTACTGACAAACTTTATTATTTGCCCACGACACTGCGTTTGCACATATTCATGCCATCTTTTGTCATATTCAGTGAATGTAAAAATCACCAACGTAACATACACGACATATGGTATTTTAATTCACTTCCAGTAACTCTAAATAAATAATAATTCTTTTTTCTGTACAAGCACAGTCAAAATAATTTCGCAAACAAGCATAGCAATTACAGAAAACGAGCAAATCTTTCAATTCGGTACATGCTGATCTAACACGTTGCAACTTTTATCCATGCAGTTAATGTACACAATTTACAGATAAGGCTCCAGCTCTAACGTGATGCCGTGCCCCAGCCAAAGATTTTTTTACGAGAGAACAAAGGCAGTTGCTACGGCAACCGTAGATATAATCGCCATTATACTTTTTGATTCGAGTCACAGTTTCTGTGGATATCTGGACGAACATCACAGTAGAAGATGCAATTGTTAAGTTACATTATATAGACTTGAAAACTCGCACTTCGGTAGAAGAAAAGCTAAAAATATTGAACTTGAAGTAGTTCCGGCTTTATCTTATATGAGAAAACATTCGAACTGCAGTCATCTTAGAACAACCGTTGACAGGCTGACCTATGAAGTCTGCATTCTGGTCAGCAGTAACTACTCTGTGTATTTGTATATAATCAAATATATGGAATTGTCACAAATCATATACAAGGTTCCCGTAACGATTGATTCCATGCCGTCAGACGACGGCACATACAAATGACAGACCTGCAGTAAAATAGTTATATCTGGAAGTACGTTGAAATGTCACACAAGGCCAGCCGCTTAACTGCAGCTATACAGCTTGACATTTCACCTGACAAAATCACTTCACCACTGGTACGCTGTACAACGACTCGATACATACAGTGACGACGCCCTATTGTTCTACAAGTACGTATGTACAGACACTTGGAAGCAGACGATGTTAACGACTAGCGTCAGTTCAATTACTCGGTGACATCACCCACGCGTGCTTCTGCATCGTCAACCGAATCATAATATATAAATAAAAACTAGAGTAACGATAACTGAGACTATAAGCGGGGATGTAGTGGTGCGGGAACGCGGTGGAACGCCGTTCCGGTAAATATTTTGGAGCCGGAACGGCGCTCCGGCAAATATCGTTGGCCACGGGTGGAACGCGAACGCTAACACTGAAGCGTTCCGGCAAATCGTCTCGTACTCGTTAGGTTAACCCTCGATCAGTTTATTTTCTGGCCCAAATTGCCCCCAAACGCGGGATTTGGCATCAAAAATCTCCCAAAAACTTTCCGGGGGTGATACCCCCGGACCCCCTCAGCGGGAGGGGACGACCCCGTCCCGCACCCACCCGTAGCACGGCTACATGCCGCGCGCGGGGCGCAAGCTCCCCCGTTGCTGGGACCTAGGTCTCGGAAACCGTTCCCCCAAATCAAAATTTACCACTACACCCCTGACTGTAAGACGTGCATGCGGCGTTCACGCAGCTGGCGGAAGTGACTCTGCTATGGAGAACCATCGGCAAGTGAAGAGCTGGGGGAACGTTCTCTGTCAGATGACAGCATCGACACCGTGGAACTGTCTGTAAACAACAAGCAGCATCGTGTCAATTAGATTCAGCAGACGTTAAAGGTCAGTAGCATCCTTTGCAGATCAAACTCTTTATCATCGAAATACTACATCACAGGTGGCTCCGCTGGCTCGGTAGCCGAGTGGTTAGCGTGCTTGATTCAGGCGCAGAAGGGCCTGGGTTCAAATCGCAGCCGCAAACAGCATAGACATAGAATGGGTAACAGTCTTACGAAAACTGTTCACACCCATTGTGTCCCTGTTCACCAAGCAGCAAAACTGGTAGCAGCCCTCTTAAGGATTGCGAGGGTAACTGCAGGCCTGGCGGAAAGTAGTGACAGCCTACCGCCGGGTTTATGACTCACATCACCTGCAGGCTGACTGCCAAGAACCGGGATCAGCTCCGGAACCCTACTCTCGGTAACCGAGTATGGGCTACCTTTGTCTTTTTTACTGTTTCATAATAATTGAAAACTAGCAATTATACGACACAGATTCCCAGTTCTCAGCCGCGTCGCGTAGCGAAAGAGGCTCTATAAATGCCCCGATACATTCTTCGGGGTATTATAGCGACGCGGCTGCTACCTGCATTCGGGTCTTGTTTCACATTTCACTGTATTACTATGATCTTTCTATAACTTGAACTCAGCAAGTAGTATTAGTGTGTTAGATAGCTAAACAAACTAGTATAGCTGTGATTTTTTTCGCTCATATACGTATGATAAGCACAAGAAACTGTTTAAACAAGTCTGTCACAGAGATCGACTGCAAATTACCTTCATTGTCGTTTACTGCAAACGCATCGGTACATAACTTTTCGCCGTCATCACCTACGAACAGAATAGCGCATGTAATTTTAGAATATTATAACTTAATTCTCGAAGGCTATCTTTCGGAGTCGTTTAACCACAATGTGTAAGTATGTCTGATACTAACATGATACAAATGTTATTATGCTAAATTTGCTACAGTATTAAACCAATCGTCGTCTGAATAACAACAAAAGCATCGCTCGCAAAACGTCACAAAACTGAACGAGCAGTAGACAAAGGTCACCCTAACTTAACATACAAACGATGCAGCAGAGAGCATGAAGACGTTTTCAAGAGTACGAAGTGGGTCAAACTGACAGAACGTGGAAATGTTACATTTTTCAACTAAAACTTCAACGATTCCGTACACGGTTCTGACCTCTGACCACGCCACTCCGTCTGCAGCAATGGGCCGCATTTATCTAGGTCTGCGATGCGGCCGAAAAACTGTGGATCATGGATGGCGGTTGTTGGCGGCGTGGCGGAGCGGAGTTCGTCGCATGAACGAAGTTAACGCACGTCGGGCCCGTTTAGTACTTGGATGGGTGACCGTCTTTGGGCGGCTATACCATCTCGGTATGTAACAAGCCAACTAGGTCAACTCAGCCTTGCATCCCTCCGTGGTCGCTTAATCGAGTACCAGCTTCGGGTCGGGTAAAGGCGGGAATGTCACCTCTGTCCGGTGGCAGGTAACACTCTGTGATGGCATGTGAGTTCCGGTAGCGGTGTGGTAGGTTAGACTGCGAACTGCTATATCCGTATACATTACATTACTTTTACTTTAAGACTGACAGACCTTCGTGGCGTGACTGGTTTGAACGCTGTCTGACTGGTCCCAGCACACAGTGAAGCTGACGAAGATCCTCCCAGAGACGTCGGTGAACAGTTGTGCAATGAATCCGCGACGGCCGATCTTTTTCCACTCTCGTCTGAATCTGCCAGGCACATCACACCAACATTAAGCCTTGACTATTCTGTCTTCTTGCTATATAAATGTAGGTTTTATTTCAGTTATTTACGACGTGGACGCTTGCAAAATATTGCTATTATTGAGTGTGCTGGTGGTGGTCAGCGGCGTATATTAATCTTTATTCACCGAAAATTCGGTACAGAAACACAGCAGCGCAAGCATAAATACAAACAAGATACAATAAAAAATACAACGATCGAGTCCATCACAGCAGTTTATCTATAAGTTTAGTAAAACCAAAATAACGAAGCGAGATCGACTGAAGCTATAACCGACACTATACATTTAACAGATGTTGGTGCTACTTATTCTGCATATCAAGGTAGCCTAAGAAATTTTTGTTGACCTTTGCAACATATCGGTGTCCTTGTTAATTGGCCTCTGTTGTTTAACAAAATATCCGAATGATGACGATAACAACACGAGTCGCAGAGGAAGTGAGTACGGTCAATATGAGGTAGATGTGACACGAAACCTGGACAGATGATGATGCTGGAGAGCTTTTTGACGGCTACGGCGGACGGCCAGTGAGGCGGCGGTATCGGCGATGAGCAGCGACCGACGGCCGCCGACGGCGCCGGGACCTCGCCGCCGGGCCCGCTCATCGGCGTCTGGAGGCGGGCCTGTACGGCGGCGTTGACGGCGGCGGCGTGAGCGGCGGCGGCAGCCGCCAACTGGTGCGAGACGGCCGCGTGCGACGTGGGATGACCGCCGGCGCCGACCACCAGCGGGTAGGGCGCGTACCGCAGCAGCCCGTTGGCGACCGGGGGGAGCGGGCGATGGGTGGCGGGCGGGGACGACGTCGACGCGGCCGGCGGTGGAGCGAGAATCCCCGGCCGGTGCGGCCCCGCCGCGATGCCGTTCGGCCACGGCTGGAAACCGGCCGGCAGCGGCGGCAACGCGAGCGACGGCGGCGGGGCGCCGAGCGGCAGCGGCGGCGGAGGACGGGCGGCCGGGGCGTCGGCGGGCTGGGCCGGCGGAGGCGACCGACGTCGACTCGACGCCGTCGTCGTCGACGTGGCCACGTCCGCGAGCGACCAGATGCGCGGTTTCTGCTGGACCGCCGGGGCTGGCGGCGACGGACCGTCCCTGGTGGTCGCGGCCGGCGGAGCGGCGTCGCAGCGACCCCGCGGCCCGTCGTCGAGACGCGGCGGCCGCTGGGTCCAGAACGCGTCGCGGCCTCCGACGTCGACCGGGTATCGCATGAACGGCGATCGCTGTCCGCGCAGAAAGTCGCGGTTGTCTGTCGACAGGCGGTCGTCGTCGCCGTCTGTGACACGTAAACACATCATCGATTCACATCATTTTTATACATAACAACATCCTAACAACACTTTTTGTTCTTGTATTTCACACACACATCATATGCCTGCTATACTGACTCGTTACCCACCCGGCTGCGCTATATAGCTGCCAACGTAAGCTTATAAATGCTGCTGTCAGACCAATTATCTGAACATCTGCCGGACAGATCTTCGCACAGTTTGCAGGAATGGTATAAATGTGGCTGTAAATGAACGATCTGAAGTTACTTTTTTGATCTCTCAATGGACGTTGCCGTGACAACCAATTTTGCGGGCGAAATCGTCCTCCAATCCACACATTTGTCTTGAGTTCGCACGCCGTCATGAGAACTTGGCGTATACGGCGAGAAGTGCGACCACAGACCTGTTAATAGAACAGAAGTATTCTATTGATAGGTTTGTGAGTGCAACTGCTGCACACTGCTGGGGCGTAGGCAAACAAATTACCTCATTGAATGGACGCAGACGAACCAAATAACTGACCAATTAACAATAAATTAACAGGCGGGAGGGGAATAACCAGGTGGGTATACCGACAGGCTTTGTCTTAAATCTAGTTAAGTTTTTATCGAACAAATCCGAGCGAAAACCAGAAATATCTTTATTTCACCAAATCTAAGTTTTCAGCAATACAGTACACGCAATTCTGAATGACAGACGTTATCGTTCATGTGCACTTTGCAGATTATCGGCACGCAATCCTTTGAGCTCGACGGATATCCGTTGAACACAGTATCTGCAGAATTATGGCATCATTTTGCAAACTGGCATTTAATTAAGTAAACGTTAAAAACACTCCCTGAAAAATAAGCCCTCACAACATTATAGCCTATATAGGCCTACGCTGCATTCTCGCTCCTTACTACTTAGTTATAAGGTTAACGTTTTCTGTTTTGTTCGTTCGATTACAATCGTGCAGACAAAAATGGCTACCTCTAATTTTTGGGCAAACTGAATCACATGGTACAAATTACCAACTCGACGTACTGAAGGCGCACATTGTATGCACTCATTTAGCGTCACATCTCGGTACACTATAGCTTGTACACTGGAAAACAAATTAGCAACGACATATCGCACAAAAACTACCCTGGTATAGACGAACTAAAGTACTGAGTGCTCGGTTTGGGTCTTGCGTGTCGTTCACGAAGATTATTATTAGGTACGATTGCCGATCAAGCAGAATAATATCCCAAGAATCACGACAAGAAAATAAGTGCATCAAAAAATCTTTATGTAAAACAGTGTCAACTCTCTCTTAGCCTTTGTAACCTGACTCTTTCTGCATAAACAGACCTTGCGCACAGAAAAAAAAACAATTTACGACACTACAGAGTGCCGCGCGGTCGTTTTGCTTGTTGTATGCGGTGTATTCAACAGGCTGTTGGGGCCGCAAGGACCGAAATGGATCTCCTATTGTACGCGGTCGACTTGAAATGACAGCGTGCAATTAGACAACAGCGAAAAAACGGACAACGCGACGCCTGACTAACTTATGCAACTGAGAAATCCGCTCAGTGTATAACTGGCAGCAAAATATTTTCAATACACAGGCGTCCGTTGCCGGAGTCACTGCATTGACTGATCGAGTAAGCTATAGAAATGTGTCGTCGACAAACTGACCTGAGAAGAGAGTAATAGTCGGGGCTACAAGCCACGAAGGTACTGGGACTGAGAGAGTGGAAGATGGGGAAACTAAGCGGTGGAAATGGGAACTGGACAAGAGGGGAAGATGGACAGTAATGCAGAACTGGAAGTCGACGGTAAGTCGGTCGGGAATGCACGGGCGAGCACGTACACACACACACACGGACGGACAGTGCAAAAACATAATGTTTCCGGCCCCCGTCTGTTGGATGAGTGGAGGCATAAAATATCCAGAAGAACCAAACGTGTTTTCAGGACGTTAAGGGTGTTAAATTCGTGGTATTTTTCTTCGGTCCAACAGTTTAAACACTCGTAAGTCCGGTCCCACGGAGAGACAGATAATTCAGCAGATTCAGAACTCTGTTTCACCTGCTGTTGTTACTCACTCACAACTTATGTGCAATGACCGTGATCGCATTACGCGAGAGGTCAACGTCGCTTGTATCAAGATAATGTCCTTTGTGACTGCTATTGTTCGACCTGTCATATTTCGATAAAATAAGCGCGACGTGGCTTTTTTGCTTATACTTGTAGCAAGCGCCTATAGCCCTTTATAGGCCTGTAGGCTATATACCTTTTGTTGAATCTCAGCTCGTTGGTACGCTTTAGGCCTACAGACTGACATTCGACTGATTGATGGGCCCAGTTCTTTTTACGCCGATGTGTTCTTTCTATGAAACCGAATAAATCACAAATTATTGCGTTTTCGTCCTTCACCACACAACACGGTTGTTTGACTTACATACGGGGTGTCACACAAACAACGTTCGAATGCACAAGACGTGATATACACGTGTAGAGTCGATATTAACACGTCAGCTCACGGGTGCGAATATTGGAAATATACGGCTGGTACTTAATGCACGTCGAATGTGTCGTTTCTGGCGCGCAGAACGATATCTACGTAAGTATGAAATCGTGTAGGCGTACAGAGTGGCGTCTGACGGCGGCGGCGTTTTGTTTGATGTCCGTGTCGCCGGTACAAGACCGCATCAGTGTTTGACCGTATATGCAATGCATAGTAGACCCCTGTATCACGTTAGCTATCTCGGCGTTCGAATACGTGCCGTATGACGCACACGGCCAAGTAAGATGACGCAGCTCGAGTTGACGAAAATTGCGTCTGAGTGGAAGAAAGCGACGAAGAACGAACTGTGACGTCTCGATAGCTCATCGTCGTGTTTCGGAAGAAAGACGCCTTGGTTAGTGCGCAGAGAGAAAGAGAGCCTATAGCACTGACTAAATTCAATGACGATGAACCCGAGTTAACGCTCGCCGAAAGCTGACAGTTCTATGATTTCACAGTTTAAGTTACCGAAGTTTTTCGACAGCGCAATTCCGTTCGCGTCGTGCTGTTTTTTTACCAGTGGTGGGCAAACCCAAATTACGACTTGATTAAAGTCGCGATTTTACACAATCCTCTATGCAATGTTTGAACCTATGAGATTTGATGTGATTTCTTAACATCCGTGCACTGCTCATTCAACTTATTCGAGATTCAAAGATTTACCATCACGGACACCTGCCCGTCGGCCCTAACCATAACACACACACACACACACCCGTTTAACGGCCCTTTGTCCGGGACTACCCAGGTGAGCCGGTACCATGGCAAAACCAATCTGGATTTAAATGAAGCAAGAGACAGCGAGTGGCAGTGGCATCAGCTGGGCCATATGCAAGTCTGCACCTCGCTGCAGACAGATAACCATGCCAGCACTCCAGTTTTACAAGCCGGATGCCCTTCCTGCCGCCCAACCAACAGCGTCAAAACACTGAAGGCACCTAACCACAACTCTAACCGTAAACGGGAGAAGATGTTCGGGGACCCGTATGTCCGGTCACGGCCACGAGAAAGGGGGACGCTGAAAATGCGAGACATGAAATTGCGGGACATGAAAATGCGGCACCAGATTGCAGGGGTGGAAAATGCGAGACATGAAAATGCGGCACCATGTTGCAGGGGTGGAAAATGCG
>Ga0126332_10000281_pt1 | contig 19435 bp, 22 predicted proteins | sample InaspJWI42metaG_FD_94482 | JGI IMG/M metagenome (GOLD analysis project Ga0126332, IMG submission 94482) | Marine gutless worms symbiont microbial communities from Oahu, Hawaii - Inanidrilus sp. 2 OAHU.JWI-42 metaG | ecosystem: Host-associated > Annelida > Digestive system > Unclassified...
ATCGACTGCGTCAGGCTCGACAAAGCGGATTAATCGGAGGTGGAAACTAGCTCAATGCATTTGGGGGGTGGGTCAAAAATATTGTCCGACAGGTGGGTCAATTAATTTTGTCCGTTGACAATGCAAACTACATTGCCAAGCAAGTCGATTTCAGCGAGCCCTTCAATGAAGTCTTTGAAGACAATGGTTATGCTATCCCGGCCGACAAAACCTTTGCCTTGCAGAAAAACACGAGTATCGATTTAAGCCTCGCGGCCGTTGTTACCGATATTCGACTATCGCATTGCGGCAGCAGGAGTGCCCCCGACCTGCGCACTTTCACCCAAAATTCAACCTACCTGAAAATCGAGTGGACGGTGTTCGATAATCTTGCCCGCAAGGTCATCTTCAAAACCACGTCGGAAGGCCTGGACGACAGCTTTAGAAAATCGCCGAGATTTAGTGGTGCATCCGTAAGCGCCTCCCTGGCATTTCGCCAGGCCACCGAGCATTTGCTGGCCCAACAGGAGTTCATCGATATTCTGCTGGCAAGCCCCACGCTCGATACGGGATTTTCTGACCTGGGTGGCAGCATAAGGGACATGCATATTATCCATGGCAATCCGAATACGAAATTCGTCAACAAGACCGGTAAAATCGAAAAAGCCTCGGTAACCATAAGAACCGCGGGCGGGCATGGTAGCGGTTTCGTAATCTCCAACCCGGGTTATGTTTTGACCAACCATCATGTGGTGGCAGAGAATCGAGAGGTTATAGTTATCATGGATGGCAAGGAACGACGCGCCATGGTGATGCGCAGTAGCCCAGGGCGGGATGTGGCCTTACTTAAGCTTGAAGGGCGCATTGATTTTGAACCCGTACATATCGATGCAAACCAAGTTAGGCTGGGTGAGGAAATCTATGTTGTCGGCACACCGCTTGACGAGCGACTCGATTTTTCGATCAGCAGAGGCATAATTTCTGCGAGAAGAGTGCTGGACAAGAGAAAGTACTATCAAACCGATGCCGCGATTAATCCCGGTAACTCGGGCGGGCCCGTATTCAATAGCTCGGGTAACGTCATCGGAATTACGGTGGCCGGCATATTCACCAAAGATGGCGGCTCGAAGAATATCAATTACGTCATTCCGATACTCGACGCGCTCGCTGCGTTAGAGATCGAGGCGAAATGATTGCAGCAAGCTAAACGTTTTTATTTTACTAAAGTAGCGCCCAGGTGGGGCTTAGGCGACCGCAGAATTCTGAAATACTATTAACTCAGGCAATGACAATTGCCGAATCCTGCCTGGGACCTACCACCGACATTTCAGGATCAGCCACGGCTGTTCGTTGCCACCTGGAGCAAGCCGGTGACAGCAGCTTAAAAAGGATTGATATATTTCGCGTTTAGACGTCGAATTCGCTACCATTACCCCGGCCATATAAATAACAAGATTGCAATTTGCCTGTTTCGCTTTCTAAGCATCATATTTATGATTCGCGTTGAAGATGTCTCCAAGCATTTTGGCGGCTTGAAAGCGGTCGATCATGTCTCACTCGAGATTGCCGCGGGCTCCATCACCGGCTTGATCGGACCCAACGGCGCCGGCAAGACGACCCTGTTCAATACGATCGCCGGACTTTATACACCCACCTCGGGCCGGGTTTTTCTCGACGATCAGGAAATAACCGGCTTGAAACCGCACCAATTGTTCGGCAAGGGGATGCTGCGAACTTTCCAGATTGCCCACGAGTTCAGCCGTCTGTCGGTGGTCGAGAACCTAATGATGGTGCCGGCGCAGCAATCGGGAGAGAATCTCGTCAACGCCTGGTTTCGACGTCAACAGGTTGCGGCGGAGGAAGACAGAATTACCCAACGCGCCTGGGAAGTGATCGATTTCCTCAACATGGGACATGTCGCCAATGAAATCGCAGGCAATCTGTCCGGCGGACAAAAAAAATTGCTGGAATTGGGCCGCACCATGATGGTGGACGCCAAAATCGTCTTTCTCGACGAAGTCGGCGCCGGCGTAAATCGCAGCTTGTTGCGCGAAATCGGCGATGCGATCATCAAGCTCAACCAGGAAAAAAACTATACCTTCTGCATGATCGAACACGACATGGATTTTATCGGGAGAATGTGTGACCCGGTAATCTGCATGGCCGAAGGCGCGGTACTCGCCCAGGGCACGGCGGAGGAAGTCAAAAACAATGAAGAAGTGATCGAGGCTTATCTGGGGCGCGGCTTGAAAAACAAGGAAACCGTAGCATGAGTTTTTTAAGCGGTCGCGATATGGTTGGCGGTTACGGTGGAGCCGATATTTTGAAAGGCTGCAGCATCGAGGTCGATGAAGGCGAGATCGCAGTCATCGTCGGACCCAATGGCGCCGGCAAATCGACCGCGATGAAGGCTCTGCTCGGCATGCTCGAGCTGAAACAGGGTGAAATCACCTTTCGCGGCAAGGATATTTCCGGGCTTTCGCCGCAAGATCGAATTGCCGAGGGTATCGCCTTCGTGCCGCAAACCAATAATGTATTTACCAGCATGAGCGTTTACGAAAATCTGGAAATGGGTGCCTTTCTGCGCGACGACGATATCGAGGCCACGGTCGAACAGATCTATGAATTGTTTCCGATTCTGGCGCAGAAGAAAGATCAGCGCGCGGGCGAACTCTCCGGCGGACAACGCCAGCAGGTGGCTGTAGCGCGCGCGCTGATGTCGCAACCCGCGGTGCTGATGCTAGATGAGCCGACCGCCGGGGTTTCACCGATCGTAATGGACGAGTTGTTTGACCGCATCCTCGAAGTACGCCAGACAGGGGTTGCTATTTTGATGGTCGAACAGAATGCACGCCAGGCTTTGCATATCGCCGACCGCGGTTACGTGCTGGTGATCGGCGAAAACCGGCACACCGACACCGGCGAGGCCTTGCTGGCCGATCCCGAAGTCAGACGATCTTTCCTCGGGGGCTGAATGGAAACGGCAACCGATATCATCAGCTCCGCCGTCCTGCTGCTCAATTTCATCGTCGTGCCGGGATTGTCCTACGGATCGCAACTCGCGCTCGGTGCACTCGGCATTACCCTGGTATTCGGTATCCTGCGCTTCGCCAATTTTGCCCATGGCGATACCATGGCCTTCGGCACCATGATTACCATCTTGGCGACCTGGTGGCTGCAATCGAAGGGAATTAGTCTGGGTCCGTTACCCACCGCCCTGCTGGTGCTCCCGGCCGGTATTCTGGCAACCGTAATACTGCTGGTGATCACCGACAAAACCGTGTATCACTACTACCGTCACCACAAAGCCGTCCCGGTGACCTTCATGATCGCGTCGATGGGCGTCATGTTCATGACCAACGGTATCGTGCGTTTCGTTATCGGCCCCAACGACCAACGCTTTCTCGACGGCGAGCGTTTCATCCTACGCGCGCGTGATTTCAAGGCCTCGACCGGCCTGGCCGAAGGTTTGAGCATCAAGGTATCGCAGGGATTGACCATTGTGGTCGCCATCATTCTGGTCGCCCTCTTGTTCTGGTTTCTGCAAAAAACCCGCACCGGCAAAGCCATGCGCGCCTACTCGGATAACGAGGATCTGGCGCTACTGTCCGGCGTCAATCCCGACCGGATAGTGCTGGTCACCTGGATTATCACGGCGATTCTGGCAACCATTGCCGGCACCCTCTACGGTCTCGACAAGAGTTTCAAGCCGTTTACCTATTTACAATTATTGTTACCCATGTTCGCTGCCGCTATCGTCGGCGGCATCGGTAATCCAATCGGTGCGATCCTGGGCGGTTATGTGATCGCTTTTTCCGAGGTCATGGTGACCTATGCCTACAAAAAAGTATTCATCTACCTGTTGCCGCAAAGCCTGGAGCCGGAAGGATTGATGCAATTGCTCTCCACCGACTATAAGTTCGCGGTGTCGTTCGTCATCCTGGTGTTGGTACTACTGGTAAGACCCACCGGGATACTAAGGGGCAAGGTGTTATGACAAATACCCGGAAAACCCAGCTTGCCTTCGCCGCAATCGCCATACTGTTGTTAATCATCGGATTCGCCCAGTCGTGGAACGTAGCGCTCGGCATTCTCAATCTGTGCCTGATTTCCGCGGTCATGGCGCTCGGGGTCAACATGCAATGGGGTTATGCCGGATTACTCAACGTGGGCGTTATGGGATTTGCCGCCCTCGGCGGCGTCAGCGCGGTGTTGGTTTCGCGGGCACCGATCGAAGAGGCCTGGCAGGCCGGTTGGAGCAATCTGCTAATTGCCGCGATCTGTTTTGGCGGCACCGTTGCGGCAGCGATTTTCTGCTATCGCAAACTCACGCCCGGGCGCAACCGGAACCTGCTAATGACGCTGGTTATCATCGCCGGCCTATTTCTGACCCGAAATTTTCTCGATCCGGCGATTGCTTCGATCGAGGCGGTCGAACCGGCCAAGACCGGGTTTCTCGGTGGCATGGGTTTACCGATTATTTTTTCCTGGCTGGTCGGAGGCCTGGTTGCCGCCGGTATCGCCTGGTTCATCGGCAAGGTTGCGCTCGGTCTACGCGCCGATTACCTCGCAATCGCTACCCTCGGCATTTCTGAAATCATAATTGCCGTGCTCAAAAACGAAGACTGGCTTACGCGCGGAGTCAAAAACGTCACCGGATTGTCGCGGCCGGTGCCTTATGAGATCGATCTGCAATCGAGCGACTGGTTTATCGAATTGGTGCACTGGTGGCACAGCGGATCCTTGGCGGGCCTGGAGGCAAGCGCACAACAGCAAGCGCTGAAGCAGTTTGTCATCGACACTTCCAGTATTTTCGTCAAACTTTGTTACAGCGGCCTGTTCGCCGGCGTTCTGTGCATTATCCTGTTGCTGAGCGTGCGCGCATTGAACTCGCCCTGGGGACGCATGATGCGCGCGATTCGCGACAACGAGGTGGCCGCCGCTGCCATGGGTAAAAACGTTACTCGGCGTCATCTCGAAATTTTCATCATCGGATCGGCCGTCATCGGAATCGGCGGCGCGATGCTGACAACGCTGGACGGGCAGTTCACACCGACTTCCTACCAGCCGTTGCGATTCACGTTTCTGATCTGGGTGATGGTGATAGTCGGTGGATCGGGCAACAACATGGGATCGGTGTTGGGCGGGTTTTTGATCTGGTTGGTTTGGATCGAAGCCGAACCGGTCGGCGTCTGGCTGATGGAAGCGGGAACCGGCTGGCTCGATGAGAGCAACGTTCTGCGGCTACACTTGATCGAGAATGCCCAGCATATGCGGCTGTTTTTCATGGGCCTGGTATTGTTACTGGTGCTGCGTTTCAGCCCGGGCGGAATCCTGCCTGAAGTCGTCAGGCAGCGGGGAAACAACAACTAGTTCGCTGCCACCGGCAGTAAAAAGCAGGCCCGTGGCGAACGTCAAACGTCAGCCATAAAAAAGCCCGACGCCACTGCGACACCGGGCTCACTATGTTTCGATTGGCTAGTGAACTTTAATCGTATTCCACTTACCGTTGCCGATCTCCAGTTCCTTGTAAGAACCATAAACCTCGCCGACGTCGTTGAATTCGACATTGGTAGCGCCCTGGTAGTCGACATCACCGCCGGCGGCGATAATTTTCAGTGCCTTATCCAGTTCCCCGGGTCCGATTTTCTTGCCCGGAGCGTTCGCTACCATCATCATCTTCGATTGTAGTGCGGCGCGATCCGCCGAACCCGCGGCCTGCATTGCCAGCACGATTAGTGCCGCGGCGTCATATGACTCCGGCACAAAGGGTCCATCGTGAGGGATACCCATACCCTTGGCAAACTTCATGAATGCATCGGCTCCGGTAGAACCGCCCGGCAGGGTGGCTATCGAGCCGTCGAGATCCGAGCCGATGGCCGCCAGCAGCGAGTCGCCGACCATGCCGTCCGCGAGGATAAAGCTTTCAAACGCATCGGCGTCGATAGACGCCTGGATGATGCCCTTGCCGCCCTGGTCGACATAACCGAATACCGCTAGATGCTTTGAACCAGAGGCCGACAAGGCGCCGACTTCGGCCGAATAATCGGCTTTGCCGTCTTCATGTGCCGCACTGATCGAAATCTTGCCGCCCTTGGCCCTGAAGGCCGCCGCGAAAGATTCCGCCAGACCCTTGCCATAGTCGTTATTGGTATAGGTTACCGCAACTTCGCTGATCCCCCTGCCATCGAGAACGTCGGCTAAAACCTGTCCCTGGCGAGCATCGGAGGGCGCGGTACGGTGGAAGAAACCCTTGTCGTTAATGGTCGACAGCGCCGGAGAAGTCGCCGAAGGGGATACCATTACCACACCATTGGGGACTGCTACATTATTGGCGATGGCGGTGGTTACACCCGAGCAATCGGCGCCCATGATGGCGACCACGCCGTCGGCGGTGATCAGGCGTTCGGCGGCCGATGAAGCCGCCGCCGCATCGATGCAAGTCGAATCGGCCCGCACGCTGACGACGGATTTACCGCCCAGAAAGTTACCCGTCTTGGAAGCCTCCGACAGCGCCAACTCGGCGCCCGAAGCCATCCCGGGGGTTAATGATTCGATCGGTCCGGTAAATCCAAGTACCACCCCGACCTTGACATCCTCAGCTACAACGGGTGTGGACAGCGCCAGCAAGGTTGAAGCAATGATTGCTTTATTCATGTGTCACTCTCTCATAATTTGTTTTGGTTTTGTGCAAGCAGCGGATATTAGACCATACCCCGCGAGCGATGCGTAATACTACCACTGTTTTCCAGGCTATGCATGTCGCGGAACAGGCCGACCGATGCCGACTAGGTTGTTTTTACTGGCCTTTCGTCTCGATTTCAGGCATTTTTCACAGTTTCCCGCAACCACCTGAACACCATGCCGATTGACGCTAGCGATTCCAGCGACGCCCTGCCCTCGAGCTGGCGCGAACTCCCGATTCAACAACAGCCCGAGTATCCCGATCTTGACGCATTACAGCGGGTCGAGCAGCGCCTGCGCGCGCTGCCGCCGCTAGTATTCTCACAGGAAATTCGCGACCTCAAAAAAAACCTGGCGCAGGTGGCCGCGGGCGAAGGTTTCCTATTGCAAGGCGGCGATTGCGCGGAGTCCTTCGCCGAATTCAGCGCCAACAAGATTCGCGATACTTTCAAGGTATTGTTGCAAATGGCGATCGTATTGACCTTTGCCGGCCGCCGGCCGGTAACCAAAATCGCCCGCACCGCGGGCCAATTTGCTAAACCGCGATCGGCCGAATTCGAAGAAATCGACGGGGTATCGCTGCCCAGCTTTCGCGGCGATATTATCCACGCGGCGGACGCTAACCCGGCCGCCAGGGTACCCGACCCGGAACGTATGCTGCTGGCATACAATCAAAGCGCGTCGACACTCAATCTGCTGCGCGCCTTCGCCCAGGGAGGCCTGGCCGATCTACACCAGGTGCATCGCTGGAATCTGAGCTTCGTCGAGGCCAGCCCCAGTAAGGAGCGCTATCGAAAAATGTCGAAACGCATCGAGGATGCGCTGGCTTTCATGGAAGTCTGCGGCATCACTTCGCAAACCGCGCCGTCGATTCGCGAAACGCAGTTGTTTACCTCGCACGAAGCCCTGTTGCTCAACTATGAAGAGGCGCTTTCGCGCATCGATTCGTTCACCGGCAAATGTTATAACTGTTCGGCGCATTTCGTCTGGATCGGCGAGCGCACCCGCCAGCTCGATCATGCGCATGTCGAGTTTTTCCGGCAAATCGAAAATCCGGTCGGTGTAAAAATCGGACCCACGATAAGCGCGGACGACTTGCTGCGCCTGATCGAAGCGCTCAATCCCGACAACGAAGCCGGGCGTTTGACACTGATTACGCGCATGGGTGCCGACAAGTTACCCGAAGCGCTGCCGGGATTGATCCGTGCGGTGCAAAAGCAGGGTTATAACGTGGTCTGGTCCTCCGATCCGATGCACGCCAATACGTTTAGATCCAATAGCGGATTCAAAACCCGTCAATTCGACGACATCCTGCGTGAGTTGCAGCAATTTTTTGCGGTACATCAGGCGGAAGGCACCTATCCTGGCGGCATCCATCTGGAGATGACCGGCGAGCACGTCACCGAATGCACTGGTGGCGCCTATGCCATTTCGGATTCCGATCTCGCGACCCGCTACCTCACCAGTTGCGACCCGCGGCTAAACGCCGATCAGGTGCTTGAACTGGCCTATCTGATCGCCGACGCGCTCAAGCATGCCGCACCGCATGCAAAAGCCTGACCACCTCAACTCTCCGGGAATAATGGCATGACCCAACCAGCTCCCAGCAAGCTTGCACAAGTATTACAGGCCGGCCATTTTGCCATGACGGCCGAGACTTCGCCGCCCGATGCGGCCTCGCCGCAAGCGGTTATCGATCGGGTGGCTTGCCTCAAGGGCCTGGCGGACGCGGTCAACGTAACCGACGGCGCCAGCGCGCGCGTGCATATGTCCGCTCTTGCCGCCGCTGCCATCATGCAACAAAACGGGATCGAACCGGTGTTGCAGATGACGACCCGCGATCGTAACCGCCTCGCGCTGCAGGGTGATGTGGTCGGAGCCTCGGCCCTCGGTATACATAACTTCCTGTGCCTGACCGGCGACAAAATGACGGCCGGCGATCAGCCGGAAGCGGCAGAAGTATTCGAAGTCGATAGCGGTGAGTTGATGCGCCAAATGCGCGCCATGCGGGATCAAGGCAGCTATCCGTCGGGCCGTGCGATCGATCCCCCGCCCGTGCTTTTCCTGGGTGCCGCGGAGATGCCCGCCGAACCCGGCGAAAACTGGCCGGCGGCACGGCTGCAGGCCAAGATCGACAACGGCACCCAGTTTTTCCAAACCCAATATTGTTTCGAGCTTGATAAGGTCAGGAGTTACTGTCAGGCGCTGGTCGATGGCGGCTTTACCGAACAGGCTTTTTTCCTGATTGGTATCGGCCCGCTGGCGTCGGCGAAGTCGGCGCGCTGGATGAATGACAACCTGTATGGTGTACACGTCCCCGAGCGCATTATCGAGCGCCTCGAAGGCGCGCAAGACCAGAAGGCCGAGGGCCGCGCCGTCTGCGCCGAACTGTTGCAGGGTTTTTCCGAAATCGAGGGCTGCGCGGGTGCGCACCTGATGGCTCCGCACGGCGAGGCTTCATGCGCCCGGGTAATCGAGGAATCGGGCCTGCTCGAATTCAGGCCTTGACCAATCGCAACAGCGGGTCGTCTCGGTCGGACTCGACCACGCGCCCGATTATACGCGCCTCGGTATAGCCCATTTCCCGCAATTGCCGCAGGCATTGCTGGGCGTGCCCGGGATCCAGACTCGCCAGCAAACCGCCGGCGGTTTGCGGATCGAACAGCAGTGGGTAAGCTGCATGCTTCGCCAGACCGTGTTGGTCGCGAATACTGTCGCGAATGCGGATATTTTGCGGTTGCAGGGAACTATGGATCCCGCGTCGCGCCAATTCGTCGGCCCCGGGGTAAAGCGCTAAGCGATCGATAAATACCTCGACCCCACAGGCGGAGGCGCGCGCCATCTCAAACAGGTGCCCGGCGAGCCCAAACCCGGTAACGTCGGTGCAGGTCCCGGCCCGGTTGCGCTGCAGACAGCGCGCGGCGTCGCGGCTAGAAACCAGCATTTGTTCGAGCACCGTATCGATCCAGGCGCCGCGGGCCAGGCCGCGCATCTGGGCCGCCAACAGGACGCCGCTGCCCAGGGCTTTTGTCAAAATCAGCAGATCGCCGGGGCGCATTCCCGTCTTCAGCATCAGCGATTCGTGCCGGGCGAAGCCGTTGACGCTCAATCCGCAACTCATCTCGGCGGCTTCTCCGCTGTGTCCACCGACCAGTATGGTGTCATGTTGCGCCAGCGTCTCGACTACACCGCTCATCAGTTGATACAGGTCCCGAGCCTGCTTCGCTTCACTGGCAAACACCACGTTGGCGACGACCATTGCGCTGTGGGCGTCGACCCCCATGGCAAACAAATCACCGAGCGCGTGATTGGCCGCTATGCGGCCGAACAAAAAAGGGTCGTCGATAAAACTGCGAAAATGATCCACAGATTGAATCAGTTCCATGCCCGGCGGAACCCGAATCAGGGCGGCGTCATCGGCGTGTTGAAACCCGTCGTCTTGCGCGCCAGGGTATTGCCGGCCAATCTGGGCCAGCACCGACTCGAGGATATCGCTGCCGACCTTGGAGCCGCAACCACCGCAGCGCAACGGCTCCAGCGCTTCGCTCTCGCTCAACGGCGGCAGCATCGCGGGTAATTCGGTAAAACGGGACATGAACTTACGGTCGATTCGATCTTTCAACCACCAGCACCACTTACCCTGCAGCGCCCAGCGCCCACGGCTGGCAACCGCGTGGCGCTCACCGCTCGATACCAACGACAGAAACTGCCGCTGTGGCTTGAAGGCTTTGAGGGATTGACCGCGCAGCCGACGTTTCAAATTGCGCGCCAGCGGTAATCCCTGCCGCACCGCGAACACGCCGGATTTGGGTCGTGGAAATGCGCCGACCGCGGCGATGTCGCCGGCGGCAAAAACGTTGGCGTGAGATTCGCTTTGCAGGCAGGGATTGACTGCGATGAAACCCTTGTCGTCGAGTTGCAACCCGGATTCGCGCAACCAGCCGGCCGGCGCGGCATGAGTAGCCCAGATCGCGGCATCGCTGATTAACGCGGTTGCCTGCCCCGCCTGCAATAAACCGTCCTTGAAACCGGTGACCGCGCAGTTATAAATCACCCGGATCGCGCGCTGTTCGAGTATCCTGTCGAAAATGCGTCTGACCCGCGCGTTATGCCCGGGCAACAGCTGCTCCCGATCGGTAACGATAGCTAGCCTAAGCCTACTGCCCCCCGCCTGCAGTTGCCGCGCGCGGTAGTCGAGCGACAGGGCTAGCTCGACGCCGCCAGCACCGCCGCCGATGATAGCCAGGTGAAAATCGTCATTGCTTGCCAACAAGCGCTGTTCGAGCCTGGCCCAGGATTCGATAAAACGATCGACCGGCTTGATCGCAAACTGGTGTTTATCTGCTGCAACCGCCGGCGGACTGGCGGGTCGTGAGCCAATGTTGATCGAAAGCAGGTCGTAATCGAGCGCCGGACGATTGGCGAATTTAAGCTGCCCCAGATCGGCGTCCAGACCGATTATTTCGTCGTGAATAAAACCGGCTCCGGCATAGCGCGCCAACGGCAACAAATCGATATGCGCATCGTCGTAGCTATAATGCCCGGCGATAAAACCCGGTAGCATTCCCGAATATGGGGTGTGCACATCACGGCTGATCAGCGTAAGTCGAACTCCCGCCAGCGGATGCATGGCGAAATTCTTCAGTACGAATAAATGACTGTGGCCGCCACCGACTAAAACCAGATCGGTGGTTATAGGCGAATCATCTTTGCGCATGGCACAACATATTCGATTGCATGGATTGGGTGGTTAACATGGCTCTGGTATTATGCGTGCAGCTTTTGTACTGTAAAGCCATGTTTACGCTAATCAGATCTTTATCGAAATTAATTACAATGCTGATTGTCGGGTTTGCGGTGACGCCGCTCGCGGCCCAGCAGTATCGTCAAATAGAGCAGGGATACCCGGGTATCAGGCTCGATCAACTGCACGGCGGTCTTGGGGTACCCTGGGGCATGACATTTCTGGGTCCCAAACGACTGTTGCTCGCCGAGCGCAGCGGTAAACTGCGTCTGCTGCATCTCGACACCAATAGACTACTTGATCTGCGGGGCGCTCCCCGGGTTGTCGCCGAAGGTCAGGGCGGCATGCTCGATGTCGCCGCCGGACCCAACTATGCCGAAGATGGCTGGATTTATTTCACCTACAGCAAGCGCTCAAAGTCAGAGGCCGTAACCACGCTGGCGCGCGCGCTTGCAACAGTCCCGGCTCGCCGACTGGCAAGACCTGTTGGTCACCGATTCCGCCACCGATACAAGGCGTCATTACGGTAGCCGGATTGCCTTCGATGACGAGGGACATGTGTTTTTCGGGATCGGTGACCGCGGCAGGCGCGACCTGGCGCAGGACCTCGGTAATCATGTCGGTGCGATCATACGTCTCGAGTTAGATGGTAGCGTACCGCGCGACAATCCTTTCGTCGGCGACCCGCAAGCGCTTGACGAAATCTGGAGCTACGGTCACCGTAATCCGCAGGGTTTGCTGTTTGACCGGGAAACGCGACGCCTATGGTCGATAGAACACGGCCCGCGGGGCGGTGACGAAATCAATCTGATTTTGAAAGGACGGAATTACGGTTGGCCGGTTGTCAGCCACGGCAAGGAATACTGGGGACCCTTGTCGATCGGCGAAGGCACCGAGAAGCCCGGCATCGAGCCGCCGCGCAAGGTTTATATCCCATCCATCGGCCCCGGCAGCCTGATGATGTATCGCGGCGAGGCCTTTCCGCAATGGCATGGCAATCTATTCGCCGGAGCCCTCAAACTGAGGCATTTAAATCGAATTAGCCTGTCGAAATCGGGCCGGGCAATCGGCGAGGAACGCCTGCTCGAAGACTTGGGAGAACGTATCCGTGCGCTGTTGCAAGGGCCCGAAGGCTTGATTTACTTATCCACGGACAGTGGTCGTATTTTGCGCCTTGCCCCGGATTGATGATTAATCAGCTGATCGAAACCAAGGTACAGTGCCCCTATTGCTGGGAGGAATTCAACCTATTGGTCGATGCTTCGGTAGACTTGCAGGAATATGTCGAAGATTGCGAAGTATGCTGCCGGCCGATAGATTTCGTGGTTGAAGTAGGCGCTCGGGATCGGATTTCGGTGCAGGCAAGATTGCAGCATGACTAACCCGGATTGCGCCGCGATCGGCGGCCTGTTAAGCGATCAGTTATGCGTGACGGCGATTAGCGAATCGTAAAATCCGACCGCGCATCGACAACAACTTCTTCGCAATCCTCTAGTTTCAATTCGTCAACCCGGGCATGCATCGGCCCACGGCGGATTTCCTCGATAACCGCGGCGACCGCCGGCGGCGCGCCGCCTAGCCGGAACTCGACCCGGCCATCGACCAGATTGCGCACATATCCGCTTAACTGCCGAGCTTGCGCGTGACGCAGCACGAAATAACGAAAACCGACTCCCTGGACCCGACCGCTAACTATCCCTATGACATTACGCTCGGTTTGCATCCTGGTTCTCGATGAAGAATTTGAGCCGGGCGACGATTTCGATCAGTTGCGCCTCGGTAATGTCGGTAAAAAAAAGGGCCCCCCGGCGCGATTCGCATCACGGGACCCGATTCGCAACGGCCCAGGCATTCGCGTTTAACAACCGGAACCTCGAGTCGTTCGGCGGCTATCATCGCCTCGATGCTGGAGATCAAATCCAGACTGCCGCTATCCGCACAGGAGCGCTGTCCGGTCCCCAACCGCCGGTTGATGCAGACGATGAGCCGGACCGGCCTGGACATGGCTATCCCGGACTCAACCGGGCCTCGATCGCTGCCTTTTCCGCCCGCCAGAATTCGCCCCAGCGCGACAGCAGTTGCAGACCCCGGCGTTGCTGGGCTTGGTCGCCCGCTTCGAGACCGATACGATAGTTTTCAACGCCCTTGACGAAAAACCGCTGATAGTTTTTGCCCAAGCGCAAATCCAGCTCATCGAGAAATCTGCGCTCGACCTGGAACGCCAGCTGCAAGCCCTGATCGAGCTGGGCTAGCGCCGCGGTCAAGCTTTGCCGATCGAGACCGGGCGACTGCAGTTGCCGGCCGCCGGATTCCACCTGGGCCAGCGATTCGAGGAAATAGTAGCGCTGCTCACGGCGTGATTTTTCATCGTCGGATGATGTGCAGGCCGCCAGCAATATAGCCAGCATGCCGAATAAGGCAAAGCCTCGCAGGCTCGCCTTCATCGCTTACCGGCGATACGCATTCGCAGGGCGTTCAACTTGATAAAGCCCTCGGCATCCTTTTGATCGTAAGCGCCCGCATCATCCTCGAAGGTGACGATGGCTTCGTCGAATAGGCTGTTGCTGGCGGATTTGCGCCCGACCACGCTGATCGAGCCCTTGTATAGTTTTATCCGGACTTCGCCGTTCACCGTGGCCTGCGAGGCATCGATCATCTGTTGCAGCATCTTGCGCTCCGGGCTCCACCAGTAGCCGTTATAAATCAGTTTCGCGTATTTGGGCATCAATTCGTCTTTCAAGTGCGCTACTTCGCGATCCAGCGTGATGGATTCGATACCGCGGTGCGCTTTCAACATGATGCTGCCGCCGGGTGTATCGTAACAACCGCGCGATTTCATGCCGACATACCGGTTCTCGACGATATCGAGCCGGCCGACGCCATTGGCGCCGCCGATCTCGTTCAAGCGGGTCAATACCTGCGCCGGGCTCATGCGCTCGCCATCGATGGCGACGATATCGCCCTGTTCGAAACCGAGTTCGAGATAAGCCGGCCGGTCGGGAGCGTTTTCCGGCGACACGGAGCGCAGCCACATTTGGTCATTGGCTTCGAACCACGGGTCTTCCAACTCGCCGCCTTCGTAGGACGTGTGTAACAGATTGGCGTCCATCGAGTAAGGCGAGCCGCCACCCTTTTTCTGTTCGATTGCGATGCCGTGGGATGCGGCATAGGCGAGCAGGCTCTCACGCGAGTTCAAATCCCATTCGCGCCACGGGGCAATGATGCGGATATCGGGATTCAAGGCGTAGGCGCCCAATTCGAATCGCACCTGGTCGTTACCCTTGCCGGTAGCGCCGTGGGAAACAGCATCGGCGCCGGTTTCCGCGGTGATTTCGATCAGTCGCTTGGCAATCAGCGGCCGCGCGATCGAAGTACCGAGGAGGTATTCACCCTCGTAAACGGTGTTGGCGCGAAACATCGGGTAAACAAAATCACGCACAAATTCTTCCTGCAGGTCTTCGATGTATATTTCCTTGACGCCGTAGTTCTCAGCCTTGACGCGCGCCGGCTCGAGTTCTTCGCCCTGGCCGATATCCGCGGTGAAGGTGACTACTTCGCAGTTATATTCGTCTTCCAGCCACTTCAGAATCACCGATGTATCGAGCCCGCCCGAATAGGCCAGGACCACTTTTTTTACTGCTGCTTTCGTCATGTCGTTGCCGTCGCGTCATACCCGGAATACCCGGGGATAAAAAGGTGGGTATTGTCTTTAGAAATCGCACAAAAATCCAGTACCGGCGTATAATGCCGCTATTAAAAACGGAGAAGTCACATGTCAGAATCCGCATTCAGAGTACACGCGCTGGAACTCGGGCCAATGGAAAATTTCGTTTACCTGGTGGAGGATGTCGCCAGCCGACGCTGTGCCGTGGTCGACCCGGCCTGGGAGGTCGATCAAATCGTCTCCCGAGCTAGCGACCTCGGGCTCAAGATCACCGATATCTTGCTGACCCATAGCCATCATGATCATATCAACGGCATCGAGGGATTGTTGGCACAGGCCAATGCCGAAGTGCACCTGCTCAAACCGGAATACGAGTTTTGGCAGCATGAGCTCGAAAAACCCAGCCTGCATCATGGCGGCGATGAGCTTAAACTCGGCGCTACCACGATCAAGATTTTGCATACCCCGGGGCATACCCCGGGGTCCGCCTGTTACCAACTGGGCAATGAAATTATTACCGGCGATACCTTATTCGTTTTCGGTTGCGGGCGCTGCGACCTGAGCGGCGGCAGCCCGGAACAAATGTATGCGACGCTCAAGAACATGAAACAGCAGCTGCCGCAGGATATGTTGATCCATCCGGGGCACGATTATTCGGTCTCTAAGACCAGCACCCTCGGCGAACAAATAGACGGCAATCCTTTCATGCATTACGACAACGAAGCCGATTTCGTCAATTACCGCATGCAGGTGCACGATCGCACCCGTGACGAACCCTATGCTGCGGTGAGCAAGCAACAGCTTAAGATTGCAAACCTTTTGTAAGGCCGATTGATATGAATCGGAATCTTTACCAGGCGTTGCTGTATGCGGCATGTTTGATATTGGTTTCCGCCTGCGCCACCGACGAGGTGCAGCTGGCGCCCAACACTCAGCCCGGTGACCAGCTCGAAGCCGCCTACCTGGTCGGCAAGTGGTGCAACAACCGGGAGCTGACCAGCAAAGCCAATAGCGCGGCAGGATTTAGCGCGGTCTTGAATCTTGGCAAGATATTCTGGCATTTCGAAAAAGGCGGTAAATGGGAAGATTCGGGTACCGGCTGGATGCATGCACACTTTGGCGAATGGCAACTACAAGGACGCGATACGGTCATTCTCAATCCGTTACGCGGCAATCCCACCCGCTACCGGGCCAGATTCACGAATTCGGGGGTGGACCTGTATCTAACCGATCCGGCCGGACATTTTTTGGTATTGACGCGCTGCGATTAAGCGGCCGCCAACTGCGCCCGTTAGTCGAGACTGCCGAAAACCCGCCGTAACAACTGCGTGCTGCGCGCTCGAGGATTGGAGCGGATATTGGCTTCTTCTTTGGCGATTAATACAAACAGGCCGGCGATCGCCTTATCGGTAGCGTAGTCTTCGAGATCGGGGTTGACTCTTTTGACCAGCGGCAGGCGGTTATACTTGTTTACAATGTCTCCGTAATGCCGGGTGGCGCTGGTTTCGCCGAGTTTGTCGCGGATGATCGGCCGAAATTGCTGGCGCAATTCCTGCCCCGTGCTGCGCATCAGGTAACGGGTCGCGGCATCCGCTTCACCGTTTAGAATTTCGAAGGCGTCGCGAATCGTCAAAGACGTTATCGCCTTGATAAATATCGGTTTTGCTTTTGCCGCTGCCTTTTCCGCGGCGCGATTGAGTTGCCTGACGAAACGATCGACGTCCTTGCCTAATCCAATCTTGCGCAACGCCTTCTCGACCCGTTTAACTTCGGGCGGAAACGGAATCATGAGTTGCGGGTTAGCAAGATACCCGTCGCGCGCCGAAGCCTCCAAGGCGCCGCGCGATATGCCCTTCGAGAGCGAATCCTTGAGCGCCGCGGAGACTTCTTCCCGGGTGAGCGGGACTTCCTGCGCGCTCGCGTTTATTATCTCCAGGGTTTTGCGCAATTCCTTTTCCGAGCAGCCCGCCAGCGCCAGCAGTGCCAGCCCCACAATAAATAACTTCATATTAATCCTTACAGGTAATCAATTATTTCTCCCAAGCCCGCGACCCGGATATCGGTGTAATCCGACCAATCCACATCACCGCGGGTATCTAGGTGTATCGTCAACACGCCGGCGCCCTTGCCGGCTTCGAGATCATACAGATAGTCGCCCACCATGACCGAGTCGTCGGCATCCGCCTGCCAGAATTCAAGCAAGCGCTTGATTCCGTCGGGAGAGGGTTTGGGAATGCAGGCGTCGCGGTCGAGTATATGCTCTACCGGAAAGAAATGCTCGAGCCGGCAACTGTGCAAGGTTTGTTTCACCACCGGCATGGTATTGCGCGTCAGAATCGCCAGCTGGCGCCCGTCGTCGTGCAACTTCTGCAGCAATTCATCCGCGCCCTGCATCACCGACGACTTGCCGGCATAATAAAACTCGAGCTCGTTGAGCAGTTCCCACAGGGGCGCCGCAGCGTCCGCGGGCATAGCATGCAGCGCTTCCAGAATCGGTGTTGCCGGCGCCAACCCCAATTCACGGCGTATATGTTCGAAATCATGCGCGCTGACGGTTAGCGTCCCGTCGAGATCGAATATCCAGTGGTTGCGGTGTCTTAACAGATTCGGGGCCAGCATAAAGCTCGACAAACGTTGGGAAAATGGGAGAATCGATGTAGTATCAGTTGCCCGATAATAATCAAGGAAACCGAAATGGCAATTCAAGTTGGCGACAAATTACCCTCAATCGATTTGCAATACAAGACTGAAGACGGGGTGCAGACGATAAATACCGACGAACTGTTTGCCGGCAAGAAAGTCGTCCTATTTGCCCTGCCGGGCGCCTTCACCCCAACTTGCTCGGCCTCGCATCTGCCCGGCTTCGTGGTCAATTCGGACCGGCTGTTTGCCAAGGGTGTCGATTTAATCCTGTGCCTGTCGGTCAACGATGCGTTTGTCATGCAAGCCTGGGGCGAACAGCATAACGCCGCCGATCGGGTCATGATGGTCGCCGACGGCAGCGCTCATTTCAGCCGCGCCGTCGGCCTCGAACTCGACCTCGATGCCGCCGGCCTGGGAATTCGCTCGCAGCGCTACGCGATGATCGTCAACGACGGCGTGGTGGAGCTGCTCAATCTCGAGGCGCCGGCAAAATTCGAGGTCAGCGACGCCGAAACCATATTGAATAGCCTTTGATAAAGCCCGCTAATGCCTGAGCCGAAGGGCCCCAGCGAATTCGTCGAACAAGCCTACCGTTTGCAAGACGAGGCCGGTATGGTCGAGTTTTACCGCAAGTGGGCCGAAGACTATGATCGCCAAATGCTGGACCAACTGGGTTACATTTCTCCGACCAAGATCGCACAGCAGCTGAGCGAATATTTGACTAGCAGCGAGGCGTCAGTCCTCGATCTCGGCTGCGGCACCGGCCTGACCGGTGTTTACCTGGCCGCCGCAGGTTACCTCAATCTCGACGGCATCGATTTATCCGCCGACATGATCCGTGTCGCCGGACAGCGCCGGATCTACCGTGAACTAGTGGTGGGCGATATTAACCAAGCGCTGGAACCTGCGGATGCGAGCTACGACGGAGTCGTTTCTACGGGAACCTTCACCCATGGCCATGTCGGTCCACAACCGCTGGATGAAATCTTTCGTATTCTGAAACCCGGCGGCATTCTGGCCTGTACCGTGCATGACGAGTTATGGGAATCGATGGGTTTCAGGGCGAAGCTGTGTGCGCTGGTCGATGCGGGTATTGCCAGCTGTTTGAGCCGGAAAATGGGCAGCTATTACCATGCCGCACCCCCCGAGGGCTGGTTTTGCGTCTATCGGAAATGCGCCTGACGGTCGGGTTCGCTGACCCGGATGAAATGATCAAGCAGGCTGTTAAGATAACTGCCCGCCGGCAGGCGCAGCTCCAGGCGCAGGGTTTTCGCGGCAGCGTCCAATTCATAACTGAAGTTTTCGACCGCGACCCGCAGAGCCCGCATTTGCCGACCGACAGCCTGACGATCGAGACATTGAATAATCGCGCTGTTTTCGGCAAAAACCTGTTGTTCAATCTGTAGCGCCTCTCCCGCCAGGCGACTTTGGCCCTCGCCGTAGAGGCTTGCAGTGCTGGAAATATCCAGGCTAGCGAAACGCTGCGCCAGCACCGCGTCAAGCTCGGCGCTGAAAATCGAATGACTGCCGCGCAGCATGAATACATCGCCGTCCAGCGGCTTGCTCCAGTAACCCATAGATATGCGCCGTGACAATATCTTGTCAACGGACAAAATTAATTGACCCACCTGTCGGACAATATTTTTGACCCACCCCCCAAATGCATTGAGCTAGTTTCCACCTCCGATTAATCCGCTTTGTCGAGCCTGACGCAGTCGATA
>Ga0126332_10000282_pt1 | contig 19283 bp, 12 predicted proteins | sample InaspJWI42metaG_FD_94482 | JGI IMG/M metagenome (GOLD analysis project Ga0126332, IMG submission 94482) | Marine gutless worms symbiont microbial communities from Oahu, Hawaii - Inanidrilus sp. 2 OAHU.JWI-42 metaG | ecosystem: Host-associated > Annelida > Digestive system > Unclassified...
ACTTGCATATGGCCCAGCTGATGCCACTGCCACTCACTGTCTCTTGCTTCAGTAAAATCCAGAGTGGTTTTACCTTTCTGGTACCGGCTCACCTGGGTAGTCCCGGAAAAAGAGCCGTTAAACAGGTGTGTGTTGCATTAGAACTGTTTTGCATTGATCCCAAAGTCCATTTCATGAACTATAAGTTGTTTGCTAGGAAGCTGGCCAACCTGAAGTAACTCTGGAAAAGAATGTCGATCTATTGGCTTGATTACTGACTGCATTTGTGGGGAAGGTAATGCAATCTGTCGTGCCCGTCCAACGTCCATCCATCTGGTGACACTCTGTTTTTTCAAGAAACTGAACTCTAACCTTAATTTTTTTGCATGTATGTGCTTGCCAAGGATTGAAAATAATATCGTGTGCTGTATAAGTATCTTCTGCAGTGTCTTCTGAGTGTTGATTGATGGCTGTCCTGCACTGAAAACTCATAGTGTTTCTATCCATCTGACTTTTATAATATTCTTCTAAGCATTTTAACTTTGAAACTAGCATAGAATTAAGTTTTATCTGTATGTACGTATGTAGTAGGTTTTTCTCGTGGGGTCATCGACTGTGAGCTAGCGCTGCAAGAGATACGGCGTGGTGCGGCCAAGGCCAGTGGCAGTAGTAGAGACCAACACGTGTGGGCATAGTACCATGGTTGGTCTGACTTCAGTCATCAACCTAGAGCAGTTTTTAGGTTGATTGTTGTTTGCAGGATGATGAGTATGAGGCTCGCGTTGGAGCGCGCTTTCCAATCAAGTGGACGGCTCCGGAGGCTGCAAACTACAACCGCTTCACTATCAAGTCAGATGTCTGGTCATTTGGAATTCTCATCACGGAGATTGTAACATACGGACGAGTGCCGTATCCCGGTCTGTTCAGTTGACTTATCTGTCACCACTTTCGTTTGTCAGCATATTCTGACTGTTAGTTTTCTTCTAACACATTTTTCTGTCTGGAATTGGATGATAGTCTTTCAGGCAGATTGTATAGTGTAATTGAATAAGGTTGATAATTGCTAGGCTACATCCCATACATCACTCAAATGTGGCCTATTGCTGCAGACTTTGAGTGGCTTTACTTTTCTGCTAAAAACTTTAGATTTTATTTAGGGTTTAAACCAAAGCTTAATCCAGACCTAAAATCTGGTTTTAAACCAAAGCTCAGATTAACTTCGGTTTTAGCGAGAAGTTTTAGACTATAGTAAGACTTTTTGCTATAACCAAAGCTTTAGATCTTTCGCTAAAATTCTAGTTTTAGATGCAGTGTTCTGCGCATGAAATCTGCGATTGGGCATGTATGCTACTACTACACGTGTTTAACGGCCCTTTGTCCGGGACTACCCAGGTGAGCCGGTACCAGAGAGGTAAAACCAATATGGATTTTACTGAAGCAAGAGACAGCGAGTGGTAATGGCATCAGCTGGGTCATACGCAAGTCTGCACCTCGCTCCAGACAGATAACCACACCAGCAACCCACCACTCAGTTTTTTACAGACCAGATGCCCTTCCTGCCGCCCAACCAACAGCATCAAATCACTGAAGGCAAAGCACTATGGCAGCATAATTACCGAAAACGAAAATATTCGCCATTTCACTGTGATTTATTGCAACTCTACATTTATATCGACTTTTAACTTGTCGACAGCAAGCGATGAGTTAAATGTTTAATGTTTTCTTGTGTCATTTGGTTTTAGCAAAAAGTTTTAGCAGAAGGTCTAAGCGGAAAGTAAAGTGGTTTCAGTTTAAAACCATAGCTAAAGACTAGAGTTTAAGCGGAGCTGCCTATCTAAATGCATTACGTAAGTTCAGTTTAAAACTGTATTGTTCAAGTTAACTTCAGTTTAAAACAGAAGTTAAGAGCAAACTTCGGTTTAAAACTTAAGTTTAAAACCGACCTGCATTGTCACTTTACTTTTGCACATTAATTTTTAGCAGAAAAGTAAAGTCACCCGTTGCACGTTCCTTGTGTCTGTGAGTGTGTGTGCAATTTTTGGGGCAGACTCATGTAAGCACAAGCCCGATACTCATTTATTGTATTATTGAAGGCAGAAAAGACCGATTCATTGTGTTGTGTAGCCTATGCATAAGGCTGTATATTGCAGTGGGTCTCTTGATAAACAGAGCTGTCCGTGGTGTGATTCGATCCTGGGATCTCATGTATCGTGACATGTTGAAATTGGTGGAATGTCATGGATTTGGTTGTCATCGTCGAAAAATTGTATGCTTTTCAGTATTACAAGTCGAGTCCCTGTCCTGAGGTACCATTTTTATGCCTCTGGGTGTGCATATGTATGCACATCCATGCATGAACAAAGGCACGTGGGTGGACGCATTCTCTTGCTGGCTTGGTGTTGACTTTTAGTTGTTCACTTTGTTTAATCATTTGCCAGGTAGACTGCAGTCAGTTGTTTCACACTGTTACTGTTAAGAGTTGTTTCGCAATGCTGTTGTTGTCAGGGATGACCAACGCGGAGGTGCTACACCAAGTGGAGCATGGCTATCGCATGCCCGGTCCTCCCGGCTGCCCGCAGTCACTGTATGAAATCATGCTCGAGTGTTGGCACAAGGAGGAGATGGAACGGCCGACGTTCGAGACCCTCCAGTGGAAACTGGAAGAATTCTTCACGTTAACTGGAAGCGAATACACCGACTCAGCAGTACTAGTCAGATAAACTGCACTTTGTGCGGCCATAATATATACACAGGCTGGTTCAAAAAATGGGATCGTTGGCCGCTGCTACTCAGAATAGGTAAAACTAATTCATAGGTCATTGTAGCAACACCTTTAAGTTGGGTTCGGATTATTAATGAAAAATTCCACTACAATTTTCTGCATAGTTTGGTAGTGAAAGAATTTTGAAAATTGGTCAGTATTTGACAAAGTTGTGTACAGCAGTTTGGTGGTGCCTTTTTGACCAGCAATAGCCAGTTGCCCATTTTTTCCCCTCCCTGAGTTACACACTGCATGCCTACTATGTTGCAGCCATTGGGGTCTAACTTTCCCAGTGTTGTTAGCTGTTGTACAGACCACGTAGGTGAAATGTGTAAATGCTTTTATTGGCATGTACCAGAGGATGTCACTTATTCAAGCAATGTAGTCAGAATGACAGCCACGGTACATGAGTATATTTTAGTCGAGAATACTCGTCATAGTTGGTGGTTTGACCAGATGACATTGGGGTTGTGCAGTTCACATCAACAGGTGTGAGATCTGCTTAGTAATGAGATGGTCAACTGTTTGTGCATAAACTGCCTTGATATCTCATCACCCCAGACCAACTCTGCTTCCTGCCACAGCAGGATGGCAAATTAGTAGTGGGAGAGTGACACTGATGCTTAGCTGATGGTAAGTCTGGCTTTGTGCTGGCCGCACATCAAAGACTTGTTGTATCCATCTATAGGCTTAGTGGACCAAGACAGGAAGGTGAACACTCAGAACGAATGAATGAATGAAAGAGTTATATTAACATGCACTCAAAAACTGACTGTTAGCTAGTTTAATCTAGCACGGATTAGATAACTAAAAAACTATTGTGTTTAAAAAACACAATACATACTGTACTAGCGGTAGCGGCCAGAAATCTATGGAGTCAGTCCTGTTTACCACTTGTTGATGTGTGCAAGAGGTGTGTTTTGAGCCGGGAATGAAAGAGCAAGGGGGTTATGGATGGTGGGAGTTGTGAATCAACAGAGGAAACTGGTTAGTTGTGTAATAGTGGGAAAGCCTACACTTCTTTGTGCAGTGTTACACACTGTACTTTTACTGTGCTGTAATGGTGCATGTTATAATGTGCTTAGCAGTCAAAGTATGCTCTGTCCATATGACAACAGGACACTTATCCGCATTTGTGTTGATGTATTTAGACGTTTATAAGAATTGTTGTTTTGGACATTTTCTGGAGAACAAATGTGCAGCAAATTTTCATTGTTCCTCACCAGTGCAATTATTCTCCATTTCCCCCACATAAAGTAATAAAATACTCTGAAAAATTTTGTTATCGCAGTCACAGGTAGCGATCGTCAGTTTAATTAATGCCTGAATGTTTGTCCCGTGTATGGTGGCAGTGCTTGTTTTTTTTTGGAAAATATGGTGCAAGATTCAACTTTGCCACTCCTCTTTTAGCCAGAATATTTTATAAGTGGTGCAGCTATACCAGCTGGCTTACCGTTGTGATGATGGAGAAATTGTGAAGCCAGAAATGCTGTAGAGCATCTATTGATACACAGTAGCAAAGTCACATAATAATTCAGACACTGGAATTAATTGAACGTGTCAAAGTGTCATCCGGTGCAACTTACCACCTTGCAGTGCTATCCACCGCCCTGTGAGTATCACAGATTTGGTGAAAAACTATACTGTTGCTTTCAGAAATAGTTTGCATCGAGATAGGTAATTGCATGATGAATGGTGCCAGTCATGTAGTGTATAAGAGTTACATTGTTTTATTATGAAATGTGACCGTGCTTCTGGTAAGTTGACATTGTATGTATTTTTGTACGAGTAGAGTGCTGCATTAAGTGTCTTGCTTGCATTTGTTTATTGCACACCTTGTATAGTGTGCTGCCACTATTATCAGAGGAACAGCTGAAAGTTTCAGTTGCAGCTGTTTTTGTCATGCATACAAATGTGGTCGAAGGCATCATTGTCCCGTGTAATGTCGATTACAGAAATAATTTCACCTTATAATTTCTGTTTTCAGGCAGTGTTTGGTTTTTGGCAGTTTTTATCTGTGCAGCTGCAGATGTTTATCGATATTTTCTCTTAAAAGTTTTGTTATCATACACTTTTGTTTTTTTGTGTAAGTGGCTTTTAATTAGTTGTATGTGCACTTGTGCGGTGTTGTGTAAAATGCAGAGGATGGGGAAAATGGCAGTTTTAGGTGCTATACTCTTTTAGTATGCAACATGTATTGTTGAAATGTAAAAAAAACAGATAGAGAGAACTTTAAGTTCACGTGCTGTATTGCTGTCATAGTTAATATCATATTTTAGATTTATTTTTTTATCTTTCCAGTTTGTTTTGTCAGGATTCGTATGGAAGTGAACAAGTGAGTGAGCCAGCTTTCGCCTTTTACTTAGCATGTAACACACACCCAATTAACGGCCCTTTGTCCGGGACTACCCGGGTGAGCCAGTACCAGAAAAGTAAAACCAATCTGGATTTTACTAAAGCAAGAGACAGTGAGTGGCAGTGGCATCAGCTGGACCGTATGCAAGTCTGCACCTCGCTGCAGACAGATTACCATGCCAGCACCCCACCACTCAGTTTTTTACAGGCTGTCCTGCCGCCCAACCAACAGCATCAAAGCACTGAAGGCAAAATGGCATGTAATAAGTAAGTAAGTAAGCTAGCTGCCAGAGATACAAGAATTGCTGATGTAGTATATGATGTACAAGTACTTTTAGCAGTATATTGTCATGAATGACTGCCATGACAATACTTTGTATGTCGCTGTATATTGTTGGTACAGTCATCTCCGAGGCAATAGCTAAGTTTAATCTCGTTCTGCATATGAGTACACCTATCTTAGATAATCATGTGGTAATTTTTTTGCATTTTAATGTGATTTTCAGTTCCTGTAGATTAAGATTATCGTTTATTGTTAATATATGTATGTAAGTTTCTCAGAATGTAGGTACGTTAATGCATATGCATCCTAGTGCAGTGATTATTACTGTATATTCTGTAGTCATTTTTCCACCAAGTAAAGGCAGTCGGCAAAATTGACCTCTTTTCTCCAGCAAAGTCACACAACATTTCCAAACCCTCAGAAGGCATCTCAGTCAAGCTTCAGTTAGGCCTAATTTAACTAATTCTAAGAATAGTGCACTGTATTTTGGTGCTCCACAATGATTCTGGCCTACAGAATTGTGCACTTTACCGTGCCATGTGCTACGGAGATATGCCGACATATTTCTGTCTCATGATCTGCTCATCTCTTCCTTCTGTTGAGTTATATAACTTTGTAGTGATTCAGTGAAATATGTAACTTTATTAGTACTGCTGTATTTATGCTGCTAATGCTGAATAGTTTGTACAATATTTTTTATTGAAATTGCAAGAGCGGTAAAAATATTGTATTCCTTCAGAAAATGTGGGAACTTGTTTTCCGTCCATTTTTCCGATTTTGCTCCTTTACACCTATGCTTTCCTGCATTTTCACTTGTTAGTGCTTTTTGCAGTGACAATATTTATGGTTACTGTCAAGTGCCTGAACTTGCATGCATCGTTATATGCAGTTTGTGCCTGTACGTAATTAGGCTGCATCACACGCAGTGCATAGATGCGGCCTGTTGCTTCACATGTCGCATGTTCCGTGGTCTGTTGGAACAGTGGGACACCGTGGTGATTCCTACAAAAACGGATGAACCGATCAAGATGCAGTTTTGGGACAGGGTCCAACGAATGGAGTGCTAATTGAGTCCACCTGGCGAACATGATTAAACGATCCGTGCACGTCGTCGGCGATGCGGCCCTGTGTATAATTACTCTGACCACTTGTTGCCTATAGCAACACTGTGTTGGGAATATCTGAACGACCAGAGACGATTCTAGCACAATGTTGATCATTATGATTTCATTCCTTAACATTACCAGATTAATCATTGACATTAGAAAATTAATAAGTCAATTAGTCTGTGATTTTTCCCCAAATTTTCCTATATTCTTACGAAATCTTCTGGTATTATCAAGAGAAGAGCGAGAGTTATTTATTTTGCTGTAATTTTATTCCGTCTGGTCAACCACTTGGCTGTTTTATTCCTAAATGTTTGGGGTTAAATTTTTTTTATTTCTAGACAGTTTATTTGTTGATCTGCCTATCAAATGTCAGCTGACTGTTTTATGTATTGCTAATGTCCCAAGTCTGTCGTTTTTGTGTAGTGTATCTGTTAAAACAATGTTCTTTATTGTACGTATGCTTTGCACTATAGGCAAGTACTGTACAGATAGTACAGAGAGTAGGCCTATGTGAAATTCATTTGCTTACTGTTCTTGCTATTCTGTTACTTGTATTGCCTTTGTCAACACGCTGTTTTACATTGATTTGTTTGTTCGTTTGAACCTTGCTAGCAGGCGTAATGAAAAATTATGGACAGATTTTCCTGAAATTTTTTAAAAGGGTGGCTCTTAAGAACAATATACAGTTAAGGTTATTGGGATGGACTTGGATCCGAGTGCTGGTGATTTCGCTCAGATTGTGGTCCTAGACTGAATACTAGTGCTATTTAAATTTTACTACTATTACTATTTTGGGTGGCTCGGTAGCCGAGTGGTCAGCATGCTGGACTCAGGCGCAGAAGGGTCTTGGTTCAAATCGCAGCCGCGACACTGTTGGGTAACAGTCTTAGGCAAATTGTTCACACCCATTGTGGCTCTGTTCACCAAGCAGCGAAACTGGTAGCAGCCCTCTTAAGGGTTGCGAGGGTAACTGCGAGCCTGGCGGAAAGTAGTGGCAGTCTACTGCCAGGTTTATGACTCACGTCACCTGCAGGCTGACTGCCAAGAATCGAGATCAGCTCCGGAACCCTACGCTCGGTAATCGAGTATGGGCTACCTTTACCTTTTTGTTACTATTTTATTACTATTTTTAAACAGCATCAAAAGGTTATGTCAGTGGTCACTAGTGACACCTGGTAAATACAAACAACACTAGATATGCCCCGCTTGAGGTCGCACCGACCATTGTAGCCACATTTCTCGTGACCTTGGCCTGATGATGTCAAACAGACCAGCATACCAGAGTTCAGGTCAAAATTTGAACAGTTAACACAGACACTCCCGGCCGATTGCCGTACCTGGACCACTGAAGTTGTTGATAGACCACACGTTAAAGGTTTGTATGATGTGCTGCCGGTTTCTGCTGTTTAGACGGCTTCGACAAGAAACAAATCAGTAACAGCATTCTTACATCGTCGACGACATAAATGTCAAGATGTACCGGTCTCGCCGAAACATGCAATCGAACTAGAAAGCCCTCACACGAGGTCGCACCGACCATTTCGCAAATTTGTTTCCGAATTCATAGCGTACTTTTAGTTATACACGAACTTGCGTGACCCAGCATGCCAAAAATTAAGGTCGACCATTTCTTTCAAATGTTATTTGGGCACACAGACACAAAACAGGTGGCCAGGAATTTTTGTTTAGGGTGCAAAACTCGCCGGTCGCCTCTGCGAGTGCGAATTTTCGCCATAAACACGAAGCTACAGCAATCATGGCGGGAGGACCCACCAATCCACTATGTTACAATTTTCGTATTAGTGAAAATCTCGCGGGCCACTGTTGCCGCGGCTAGATGTCCGGGCCCCTGGACATTCCTGGCCAGCTATATACAACCGTACATTATAGGGATCGATTGCTCTATCTGGATTACTGAAGTGGTCGATAAGCATAGTCAGACTTGGCATACACAGGTACAACTATTTCATTGTATTGCAAAATGCAAATACAACAATCCAGCTGACTATACAAAAACAATAAAACAAACAGGCTAGGCCTTTTGATAACTACGCTGTCAATTGCGGAAGTTCAGTGTGCTCTGCGAAAAACAAGGAAGTGGCTCGGTGTATCGGGTTGAACGCGCGTGCGATGACGTCATCGGATTTCCGTTTCCGGTCACGTGGTTCTAGACGTCGTCATGGTGATTCGGAACTCGCTTGTACGGAATGCTGGCGTCGCTGACCACGGCCACTGCCAACGACGCCTGCAAGACAGCAGCGATATCTTCACCGAAAAATCGGAAAATTTATCGAAAATTTATCCAAAATTACCGTCGACAATTTTCCTCGCGACGCCGCCGTTACTCGCATTTGTTCACGAAGCTTGGCGTCAACAAACCGACGAATAAGTTACGTCTGGCGCGAACAATACAGAAAGTTATACGACGACGACGAACCTGTTTATTCTTGCGGCGGCATCGCCACATGACGCCGACCAAGGCAGCGAGAAGAGTTAGAACAAAGACGACGAGGACTGCACCTGAGGCGAACAGAAGCGGGGTCGGTCGAGAGCCACCAGCCGACTGTTCTGTATCAACACATCACACGACAACGGCACTCTTACATCATATAAATACAAGCCGCCATCGGCATGACGCTGATGATATATACTGGGCCGGTTGTCGTGGGTAATGTAGGCGATAACAGTGTCAGCAGTTATCGCCTGCATGCATCTGAAACACAACAGCTGGCCGACGACACACCCATCTGCTATCTGTATGGAGTTTCTAGCGGGCAACCGTCAACCAGTGACGGGCGGACTTGCAACACACCCTAGCAACACAGCGGATAAGATGCAAACAAACTGAGCGTCAACGGAAACGGCAAAACGGGAGCGCCGATACCAGAAATAGCATTTGCAATAGGTAAATTAGTACAACTGGGCTGGAAGGTCTCTGTACTGCATACTGTAACATTATTGAGACTTCAATATACACGGAAGTTTTCTAAGTGTTAAATAGCTTAAGTGACCTTCAAAGTCACTCAAAATTGTCATTGGTGATGACGTATTATTGGCACTGCTCGCGTATGGACCAGGGTCTACGAAACGGTACAATACGGTGTGCGTCCATCTGTCCATCCGTCCGTCTGTCCCGTTCGCCAGCTGCCGCAGCGTGCGGCGGGTTTGCTGCTCTGGGCCCGGCGGGTAGGAGATATCGATCGATTGCTGAACGGCCGGCGCCGCAGCAGCACGGGGCCGCAGCACGGCGTGCAGCAGCAAATGCGGGCAGTGCCACGTTTACAGCGTACGTAGGTAGCTGACACATACTTGTTATAGACTAGTGCGTGGCATCACCCGTGTGTTAAATAGGACAAATGCGCTGAAATTAAAATGAATTACCCATATACAGGGTGGGCCGAAAAAGTGGGGCCCCGTACTCCTGGCCACAATTTTGTCAAATCTGAACCGATTTAAAAAAAATTCACTGGCAGATTCCTTAGTAAATTTGTCGTTAAATAGATATTAAAAATCCCATCACACCTTGCAATTGTTGCCACACTACCTTATGAAACATTAATGTCACCAAAACAAGCCATTAACAATAAATTACAAAGTAGTGAAGCTACATATTTGAGATGTGGTGGGGTTATTAATAACCAAATTAGGAAAGGTTTATTGCTGAGTCTGTCAGTGAATTTTTTTTAAATTGGTAAATAGTTGGCAAAGTTACAAGAAACGACGTGATGTCTCGTGCACTTTCTTCGTCTTTTAGCAGTGTGTTGGCCAGGTGTGCAAAGTGCAAGAAACAACCACGCTCTTGCTCATAACTTTGCCAAATATTCATATTTTTGGCCCACCCTGCAGACATTGAGCGGCCTCAACGACTGTCCAATAGGCAGCCTGACCAGCAAATGTTTCTGAATGCACTGTTTGGCCTAGACACCGTAACTGCCATATATCTTGACCATATAAAACAAAACAGACTGAAAATCTGCCAGTGTGTGTATCCCAGGAAAAATACTGGGGAATGCCCCCTCACGTTCACGAAATGAGCGTACGATATACGATACGATACGAGAGGCTGTTTTAACGTGTGCTCTAAAGCTGACATAAGCAGCTCTGTGCAGGCCTATATATGTGAAAAAACGGCGATTACTTGGCGACGAGAATCGGTGGCACTGAACGGTGAGTCGAGGGTTTTCGGTCCACGTGGAACCGCTGACGGACTCCTGCCATACTCTGTCGTCGTGATCATCACCGTACGGCGCCTGCGAGTCGGTCGAAATGCCGGCGATGAAGTCACCCCACGTGTAGCACGACGTACTACCTGCACACGTCCACGCCAACCTCATTATTATCGTCACAAAATAAACTATCAACGATGCACTCCAGGCTCCGCCCCCGGCACCCCTTCACGATGGACTCGTCTAGTCTCGGCGTCCACCGTTGTCTGGGACCCGACGCAACCAACACGACGCAGTGGGAGCGTTAGCCAGCGCACGACGACGCAATGACGTCACTCGCTGCTGCGCTGCGACGGTATCGACGTGCCTCCCTATGACCCATCATGTGCAAATATGACGTCATCCATAAAATTACCTAATTAATATGCAAAAGTAAAGTGGCAACACAGTTCGGTTTTAAACTTTAGTTTTATACCGAAGTTAGGTCTCAGACAGAAGTTAATCTGAACAATACGTTTAAACCGAACTTACGTAATGCATTTAGATAGACAGCTCCATTTAAACTCTAGTCTTTAGCTTTAGTTTAAACCGAAACCACTTTACTTTCCGCTTAGACCTTCCGCTAAAACGTTTCGCTAAAACCGAAGTTAATCTGAGCTTTGGTTTAAAACCGGATTTTAGGTCTGGATTAGGCCTAAGCTTTGGTCTAAAACTTTAGTTTAAAACTAAAGTTTTAGCGGAAAAGTAAAGTCACTCATTGTATAGTAAATTACTAACTGATAATCCATCCGTCGAAGCCGTCCTCCTGATAGTAGATGTAGACTGACGAGTGATTGTGCGGAGATGTGGACATCAGTGTCTTGGTCCAGACTGAATGACCGTCACAGTGAAGTCGGAAGGACGCGTCCAGTTGATAGTGACCGTTGATGACTGCATGATCCGCGCCGGATACGTTCAGCGACATGCACTGCTCCTCTGCAAGTCAACCATGCAGTCAAGCAATCAATCAATTAAAGACAAGCCACAAGACGCAATCAAACTTAGAAGAAACTGGAAAGCCGTCACTCCAGGTCACACCGACCACGTTAGGATGGCGCAAACATAGGCCTAAAAAGTATAAGGGTACCAGAGCTTACACGAATGAAGGCGTGCTGCTTATCTCCGTTCCTTGGGCCAGCGAGACCGTAGGTGTCGGTGACACAAGGTCCGGTGCGAGGCCCTACGGTTACCTTCCCAGCCATATAGTACCGCCACAGCCTTTGCCTAGTACTCATTTCCCATCTCGCTGAGGGTAGGAAACTGAGTTAGCCTGAGTGGCTGAATCTTGACGTGATCACCCACCCCAGTTTACAACCGGGTTCTACGTTGATATGACCAGCGCCGGCACAACATATTACTAGATGTCCCACGGAACTACCAGTGCTGTTATTGCCAGCAGTCTCACATATCAGGCCCGTAGCCAGAAGTCAAATAAAGAGGAGGCAATCCCCTCTCCTTACCCTCCCCTCCCGTTTTTCCCGTCCCCTTCCCTTCCCCTGCCCTCTCCCATCTCCTCCCCTTCCTTCCCTTGCCCTTAGAAGTAGGACCCCTCCCCCGATTGCAGCTATAGAGGGTCTGGGGAGCGGTTAAGCTCTCCCAGCAGGTCTGGGCCGCAGCCTGGCCGCCAAACTCATATAACGAGGAGGCAATTTCTCGTGCCTCAACGTAGCTAGGGCCCTGTACATTAATCCATCATTCATTATAGGCCTACTAACCAGGTGAAGCCGCGCTCGTGAGATCTATCCAGCAAAACACGTTGACAACGAATCCGACAAATGCGCATCTACGACGCGTCGAGCACCAAGTCTTTCTGACGAAACCAATCATCGCTGACGAGATCTAAGCTTATTTCTGAAATTGTGATACGACTGACGTTTCAACTGGCGTCACTAAATATAAACTATTTCGTGGGTGGGTCACAGCGTCCGAACGCGTATAATAATTTCCCTTCCGGTTACCGACGCTCACTCATTTCCAACTTTCGTTCGTCCAACGACGATGTAGGCCTACTGACTACTAACTATTGCTGCATAAAAAATGCGGCCGCTAGGCGTAACACAACACGTAGGCCCTATACAGCAGGGCCAGTTCTTTGCACCTGCTGCGCAACGCAACGCAGCGCCGTAGCTTACCTGTAAGCTTATGCTTTTCATGAGAGCACACCTTGCTAGCAAATGTTGCCTGCCGGTCAATATTGAAATGAATATTGGCAGCGGCAACGCGCTTATAAATTCTGGTTTGCGCAGCCGACTGGCGTAAACGTGCACAAAGAAAACCACATGTCTGCGAGACTGTGAGCTATATTTGCCTATATCTTTCCTTTCTCGCCTTTACTGAACATCGGGCGACTTCGGATAACTTAGTGGACCTCGAAATCGATCGAGTCGCCGAGAGCGGTGGAGTCGCACCAATTTTGGCCGTCTCAATCCATCGGCTGGATCCATTTCAAGGTCTACATAGGCTATGCTACTCTACAGGTTACTATTTCCAGTTTTCCACCTTAGTTGCTGTCAGTGGATAGGCCTAGTGCATACTCAGTTTGCAATGTCCGGTGCTACACAAGAGCCGTGTCATGTAGTGACAGTGAACGTCTTTTGTTGGGTTCTCAGCTCGCCGAGTCACAGTACGCCTCTTGATTTTTACCCATTTCTGGTTATTTCATTTTGTAAAGTGCGAGCAAGCAATAGTCCTGGGAATTTTAGCAGACAACACCAGATGACAGAACTTTCCGTGATATTTCAAAGCAACGGAACCAACCAGAGGCGTCGGAACGGCGGGGGCGACGGAGGCGCTAGCCCCAGCAATGTTGAAACCACGGGGGCGAGAGTATCTTTTCGCCCCCGCAATATTTTCCCATATTTTTGCATGCTGTTCCTTAAACTTCCACTCTTTGTCGTTATGTTGCCTACATACAATTAAAACGTCACACTCAGTTGGTAACTTGGTACTACAGGTAGAATACTACGAAACAAATTAACAAAACACATCCCCGGCGAGAATTTCGAGAATCGAGTAACTCAGCTAATGCATAGGCCTACTCTCATAAAATCTTCGCCCCTGCAATGTCAAAATCGTTCCGACGCCTCTGGAACCAACAGAGATGCAGATGTCGAACATCACGTTCGGGTCCATGCAATTTGTTGCAGACGCTTGCCGTATTCTGTTACTTACTTGGTTACTTACCTTCGAGAAGGTTACGGTAGTCGGTTAAGTATTCTAAGATGACGTCACTTTTGGTTACGTAACGATTACGTCACATTGTTTATCAACAAACAATTTTCTACCAGTGAGAATAAATGTATTTTTGGACCGAATAGATCTACTGATCGGCAAATTACCAGATTACAGCGAATGTCAGACAAGAACTTGTCTAAGAACTTTTATGTTTATTTAGTTTATTTCGCACAAAATGCAGCCAAACAAGCATACCTATTTTTTAATTATAACCATAATTATTTGCTTATGCTAGTTTATGAGACAATTTCTATTCTGCTGTACGTTTGCTAATTTCCTTGAAAATGCCGTTTTGGTATTGTTTTATGCTTAGATTTTACGATTTTCGACAACGCCCACATGTGTAACGGTTGAGTGTCACTTGTCTAGTTTCGCACGTCCCTGCAGTGGATGACTGCGCAGTTACTACAGAGCATTTGATCTGCATCAAAACATACTCGCTTGGTACATTTTGTAGTAAATTAGTGTAGTCGGGTTGGGGATGGGCCAGGCCCCTCCCCAAACCCCACCCCATAATTTAGGAAGATAAAATGAATTTTATAGCAACTGTCTGTTGCAATAGCTGCGACGCACTAACGACAGATCTGCAAGGCATGTGCGAAACTTAACTATATAGCCGTTCCATCTGTCCGTCCGTCTGTCTGCCTCAGCAGAAGCGGCGGCCGGCCGGCCGGACGGACGAACGTTCGACCGTTTCATGGACCTTGCTCCGCATACTAGGCCTATGCGGGCAGTTTCAAAAATACCGGTTTAGCATTAGCTGTAAAAATTTAAGCAAAATTTGGATTAAGCTTCACGAAAGTTTTCTATGTCTGTCTTCAAGTCATCCACACTGTACAGAAGTGCTTCAGTTTTAGTTGTGTTTGTTATGCAGACTACGTTATAAATTAAGTCGTTAACGTGAAGAATGGCAAATATGACAGCTAATGAAAGCACAACAAAAACAATCTGGTTTCTCGTCAGACGATTTGATTTAGCAGGTTAGTTGCACAACACGACTGCTGCATTTTGTCAAGCAGGATCGGTCGATATTAGAGAGACTAGGAATGGAATGTATGACAATTACAGATATTTTAGCAAGCCTGGAAACATTTCCTAAATGCACTCAGATTTGTAGATTATGAACTTTAGTTTTTAGAACGTGTGGGTTCTGCAGGACACTTCTGGCACTTGGAGCCCGTAATTTTTTTTCTCTAATTTAGGCCTATGGACATCGCATTTTCAAAATACTGCTATGTATTTCACAGCAGAAGATAGATATCTAAAAGTTGGCCCTGTCATGAATACTTCTAAAATGCATTGTGCATTACTGCACTAGGATAGGAAAATTTTTATACAGTACTGTTAAGTGCTTCGTGAATAGTTGATGGTGTCTACTGGTTTTTGCTTGATTTATTTTGCATTAGCTATAATTATAATCGCCACTTTCGGCCATATGTAGTGCACCATCGCAGTTCTTTAGTAGGGCATAGTTATTAGTTACACGTGAATATAAAATGTATCTTTTTGACGCAGCGATTGTCAGACGTAGAATTCTCACTTTTTTCTAGTAAGTGTAATGCCATGGCGACCGTGTGAATACTGAACGTTGCTGTTGATAGAAGGTCAGAAGCCACCAGTGACGCTGAGGTCGGTTGATATTCCTAACGACTGCTCTTCGGCCGAGCTGCTTCAAGCAGTTTGCTCAGAACTCTCTCTTAGTGAAAGTAATATCGTTCTGAAGGTAACATTTTTTGTATTTTTTTTCCAGGCGCGTAGCCAGAAGTTAAATAAAGAGGAGGCAATACCCCGTAACCTCCCCTCCCTTTTCTCCTCCACTCCTTTCCCCCTTCCCTTCCCCTACCCTCTCCGTTCTCCTCCCCTTCCCTCCCTTCCCCTTAGAAGTAGGACCCTTCCCCGATTACGGCTACGGGTCCGGCCGCCAAACGCATTTGGGCTCTCGAAAACGCGTCTAGTGACAACATATTTGGTACTTTTTATGTGATCGTGTTACATGTGGTATCACCGGTCATCTAACGAGGAGGCAATTGCGTGCCTCAACGTAGCTACGGCCCTGTTTTCCTACATTTTTTTTATTTGAGATGAGTTGTTTTGCTTCATACTTGGTAAATATTTTAGAAAAAGCAGCTCATTACACACACTAGCACATTTTTTTGTAAATTTGTAAGAAGTAGTAGTTTTATGATGTTTTTTGGAAGATGACATTGTTGACCCAAACACTGTGTGGTGTTTATTTACATTTGTAGTTGCGCAACAGTGAAGGATCACTTATCATCCCAAAGGGTTCCATTGAAGTGAATACCTCTAGCACGTCAGTATTTATAGTTTCTTCTAACTAGGATATCTCTTCTCCACAATGGTTAGTATATAATATGTAATGTACAATAAATTAATGTGTCAAGTGGGACATATTGTAGTGGATAATTTATGATATTGTCTACCAACCACTTTATTAGTACAGTGCAGGTAAAGCATCGGTCCAGTAATGTGCATGTTATGTGTAATTTAACAGAAATTGTGCAGCATTAAGTACCATTTAACTTAATTTTTTGCAGGCCGTATCCACTTGAAGTTGCTCGCGTTCATCAGAACGGTGAGTATTTTGATTTTAGCTGCGTTAAGAGAGAGGGTAAGTGAGACGTAGTTTGGCAATGATGTCCGCCTTCTTCTCTCACTAGTTTAACTACAGGGTGGCGCAGAATAAACTGGGCTATTCAAACTTTCAACTGAGTTTATAAAAATTTGCATAAAATAACGCCTTTAACACTTGTAGCACATGGACAAATAAGAAGACATAAAAGAAGTGTGCAATTAAATATTCTTCGGTAATTAATATTCCATGTGACATCATCGCTGATGTAGTATATGTAACAGTAAATATGAGTCGTCCGTTAGCAAGCGCGTCTTCATGTGCCATAATTCGTGGAACCAGCAAAGTGGTCGCCGAATAGCCGAGACTTTAACGCAGTAGACTGTTCGATCTGGAGAGCTCTCCCAACAGCTTGTTTACCGTCCTCGTCGCATTCGAGACGTAGAGCACCTGAAAGAAGTCCTGCAAACCTGTTGGCAGCAGATTGGTTGAGACGTTATCGATCGCGCTATTGGACAGTTTCGCAAACGATTGTCGCTTGCTGTTGCAACCGGTGGAGGACACATTGAGCGCCGCTTTGACTAATGTTCTTGCTGCTACACGTACATTATCACACTTTTTGTTTTGTTGCAGAAATACAAAACGTGGACAACAAAAGTAAATAGTCCGGTTTATTCTGCGCCACCCCGTATGTTTCTATCAGTAAAATATATATAATCGTTTTTGTACGATCACAGAATATTTCTTAATGTTTGCGGTCTGGTTTTTATACCACATCGCTTGCCCACAATGCATAGATGCGGCATATTCCTGCCGATAGCTGTGCACGTACTGGTGTAGTCCATGTGTCTGTATATGTGTTGGGGGCACTGATAGGCCCTGCAAAAGCGGCCGAACAGACCGAGATGCCGTTGCGGGGCATGACTGGTGTGGGTCAAAGGAACCATGAGTTAGATTAGATTGGGGGTACATTGGCGCCACTTGGCAAATACGACGGGACGATCCGTGCGCTGCAGCGATGCGGCCTTACGTCAGCTTACTTTGACAGTTTGACTACTCGTTTTATTTTAATCCTTGGTCGTTTCTGCGCTCTGCGAAAAGTATGCAGCTTGTTTGTCGGTATCATAATTGCATGTTTATGGCTTTATATGCAGTGAAACCGAAGCATAGAAAAGTTCGTTTTACTGAACATGAAAAGATACTTCAAACCACACTCGAAAGCTATATCGGTCGTGTATGTATCGTTACTATGCTGGCAGACGAAATCAGATTGCGCATACCTTTGCCGCGCTAAAGTGTCATTACCGACATGGGCCTAAATTTTTGCACAAGAAGCTCTGCTGCCTCGCAGACGCACCGTGTCAGTCAAAATCTTATCAAATGCTGCACAACTGTAGGAAAAGTTATGCAGTTCCGCAACAGATCGAAGTGATGCAGTTGCAGAGTTGCAGTCGACCGACGTATAATAAACTGTGTGCGGCCGGCCACGACCATCATAGCTATGATCCACAAGCTCGACCCTCAACGAGTTTTTTGTTGACAACAACGTCGACTCGGAGTTTGGGACAAAGTTTCAGAGGGTTGTTGAAGTGCCCTTATTTTTGGAGGTACCCGAATTTCCTCAACACAGTGTAGGATAGGTCGAATGAAGCTCCCTTGCTGAAAAGCAGCTCAGTTCGTTTAGCGGTCTGGTGATGGACGGACACAGTCACGGCATATATACCGCGTTAGCATAGCGTCCAGGGGCGCCCACATGATTTTTTCCAGGGGGGTCATAGGCGGCGGAAGGGGTCAGTGGTTGGGGGGCACCATGGCGAGTGCGGAGCACGAGCCTATAACGGAGGTCTGGGGGCAGAGCCCCCAGCGGAGTCCAGGGGCAGAGCCCCTGGTCAGGGGGGCGAAGCCCCCCCTGAAGCTGAAAGCATTTTGGTCATTGGATGTCCAACAGAGCCGGCAAATTTAGCCCCTTTCCAAAAATGCATCAGTATTTCTACTCTAGGTGCAACGGTAGTGATATGGGAAAAATTTATGTCGAAAGCCAGGGGGGTCAGGTGACCCCCCTTGCCCCTTCCTGGGGGCGCCCATGATAGCGTCGCGCGGCAAAAACCGGTTTTCCCAGGTCTACTGCTACTTTTCACACCAGTCGACTACCGGCAATAAAAAGCGTATCTGTCCGTTTGTTTTTTTTTCTATCCGCGCGTATATCTCCGGAACAACGTCTGATCTTCACCAAATTTTTATGCATGTTTATGGCTATGGCTCGGTCGTTGTCTGGCGGCTATGCGAGGCGTTATGTATTTCCGGTTTTGTGGATGACGACATATTTGTACATGGGCCACATGGAAGCATATCAATACAGTTTCAGCGAGTGACGTCAATGCGTCGTCGTACACAGGCTAACGCCCCAGCTGCGTCGTATTGGTTGCGTCGTCACCATCGTGTCCTACAGTGACTGGACGAGTCCATCGTGCAAGGTGTGCACCATTGCCTTGTTGATTTTTTGGGATACAAAAGCGCTGCTGTGTTCGTAATTATAATCACGAAATGTGAAAACAGTCAGGATTTTCCTGCATCACACTGTAGGCTTTGGGTGACTCGGTAGCCGAGTGGATAGCGTGCTGGACTCAGGCGCAGAAGGGCCCGGGTTCAAACCGCAGCCGCGACGCTGTTGGGTAACGGTCTTAGGCAGACTGTTCACACCCATTGTGCCTCTGTTCACCAAGCAGTAAAATTGGTAGCAGCCCTCTTAAGGGTTGCAGGGGTAACT
>Ga0126332_10000284_pt1 | contig 19259 bp, 17 predicted proteins | sample InaspJWI42metaG_FD_94482 | JGI IMG/M metagenome (GOLD analysis project Ga0126332, IMG submission 94482) | Marine gutless worms symbiont microbial communities from Oahu, Hawaii - Inanidrilus sp. 2 OAHU.JWI-42 metaG | ecosystem: Host-associated > Annelida > Digestive system > Unclassified...
CATAATTTTCGCTTTTTCAACAATAGCGCGATTTATCGAATAATTATGTCAAAGAGCAGAAAACGCCCCGAAAATGCCGCCCTTTTGGCGGCATGACGGGATAAAACTATAGACTGTAGAGATTATTATAATTCTGAAGTTTTTTCATCCACATAACCGGAACAAGTATAAGGAGCTTTTGAAATGGCCAGACGTGTTGTAATTGACGCAGATGAATGCACGGGGTGTGAAACGTGTGTAGAGTTGTGTGAGGAAGTCTTTACATTTAACGAGGATGAGGAAAAAGCTGAAGTGATCTTGCCCGAAGGTGGCCCGGAAGATTGTATTGAAGAAGCCATTGAATCCTGTCCGGTCGAGTGCATCGCTTGGGAAGAGGATTAACAACCGGCTTTCTCGTTTTTCTGCATAATTAAGGATTTTTCCAACAATTTGCACGAACGCATACGCCTGGCTTTTCAGGAGCAGGTGGAATTGGTTTTGAATTAGCGTTCATGCAAAACTTCGCATACTTGTTTCTTCAAAAATACTGGTAGGTCGATCTAAAGAACCTTGAGGACAGAACTCATCTTTAAAGACCTTCCCGCATTTGATATCCCATACCCTATTTCGTAATCATGGTTGCCATACATTTACTCGACTTTTACATCAAGCCGCCGAATGTACAGGTGCAAGTGGAACCAGCATGTTTGATAAATCAAGGGACTCAAACCGGACGCAGGCGACGGTGACGAATAATCTACGGACAGCGCATCCGCTGTTGCGGGAGTTCTTCCTCGATCAACTTCCTATGATCATCGCCGTTTTTGCTCTGGGAATTCTTGCCAGTTACCTTCAGCATGGTTACCTGGCCGGTGGAGACAGGCCTTTCACCGTTGCCGATGTTCGGGTCCCGGTCTGGCATCTGTTGTGGATGGGATTCTGGACAGGTTACACGATGGGGCTGGTGGGGGAAGCCAGCGGAATTTTTTCACTTCCTTATTCGATGTCCATACTGCAGTTTACAAGCATCGGGGTCAGTCCGACCGGGCTGATAACAACATTTTTAAATCCTTTTGGCGCCCTTTTAGGATTCTATCGGAACCGGCAATGGAATCTCGATCTGGCGATGGGACTCTGCATTGGTGCGGTCCTGGGCTCTCCCATCGGTCCTTTTATCCGGGTCTATTTCCTGGACGATCCGAATCCCTTCAAAGCGGTTGTCGGCCTGGCCCTTTTTATTATGGCAGTCCATCTTTTTGTTCAAATTACACCGTGGTATCTGCGGCGTACGGTTCGACAGCGTGCCTTTAAAGTAAAGTTCGATGAGATGATTCGCAGGCGCGTCAAAGCAGGTAAAGCTCCCAGCGGTTTGCCGGATGATTTCAGGATTAAAACAGTTGAAAAAACCTTCCGCTGTGTCACAATCGAATACTGGGGCCAAACCCAGAGTTTCAATACCCTGTTGATGGTTTCAATCGGTTTTGTGGTCGGTGTGGTGTCATCGACCCTGGGTGTCGGCGGCGGGTTCATGCTGGTTCCGATTATGGTGTCGTTGTTCGGGCTTCCCTTGTACGTGCTGGTGGCCGCCACGATTCCATTTGTCATCACACTTTCGCTTACCGGCCTGTTTTCATATGCGGCTGTCGTCCCTTGGCTTACCGGCTCAAAAGCAGCACCTGACTGGAGTTTCGGATTGTTCGTTGCCTGCGGTGCCATTTTGGGTTCATGGCTGGCTGCCAAAACCCAAAGATTCATTCCCGAAAAATTTTTAAAACCAATGTTGGGAGCGGTGACCGGTTTGGTCGGCATACTTTACATAATCAACTATTTCTGGCAATTACCGTTTAAAGTCTGATGAAAAAATCGATGGAGCGCGTCAAAGCGGCTGGGCTCAAACTCTTACCCTATCTGCCGTTTATCATTTTGGCGATTGCAATTCTGGTAGCGATTTATCACATCAAGGTATACTGGTGATTTACACTTAATCTTATGGTCGCCCGCCCACAGTCGGATCTCCCGTGATCGTATTTTATTTCACTTCTTAAAAAAGCCCGGCGTAGCGGCCGTAGCCTTCCTTTTCCAGGTCATCCGACGGGATAAACCGCAGGGCAGCCGAATTGATGCAATATCTAAGCCCCGTAGGAGCAGGTCCATCCGGAAAGAGATGCCCGAGATGAGAATCGCCGCTTTTGCTGCGGACCTCCGTGCGAACCATAAAGAAACTACGATCTACTTTCTCCACGATGTTGGAAGGCTCGAGGGATTGTGTGAAGCTGGGCCAGCCGGTCCCGGAAACAAACTTGTCCCGGGAGCTGAAAAGCGGCTCCCCCGATACGATGTCGACATAAATGCCCGGCCTTTTATTGTCCCAGTATTCATTGTTAAAAGGCGGCTCGGTACCGTCGTGCTGGGTCACCTTGAACTGCAGGGGGGTCAACTTTTTACGCAGCACTTCATCTGCAGGTTTCATATAGGTTGAATTTCCGGTCTGGTCGACAGCGGCCTGTTTTTCATCGGCCCAGGCTTTTTTCAGGAATTGATCGCGGCCGGAATTGCTGCGGTAGAATTTGTAGCGCAGTCCGTGTGTTTTGTAATAGTCCTGATGATAGTCTTCTGCCTTGTAAAAATGAGTAAGCATCGTGATTTCGGTTGCGATGGGTCGATTGAACCGAGTGGATTTTTCCAGCGCCATCTTTGATTCTTGAGCCAAACGCTTTTGCTCGTCGTCATGGTAAAATATGGCGCTGCGATACTGCGAGCCGCGGTCCACGAACTGTCCGCCTGCATCGGTGGGGTCTATGTGCCGCCAGAGAACGTCGAGCAGCTGGCGGTAAGAAACCCTCTGTGGATCGTAAAAGATCTGAACCGCTTCGGTATGGCCGGTTCTCCCGGCAGATACCTCTTCATAAGTCGGGTTCTGCGTGTGACCGCCGCTATACCCGGATATCGCCTCGATCACACCGTCAACTTTTTCAAAGTCCGCTTCCACACACCAAAAACAGCCTCCTGCAAAGGTCGCCGTCTGCAGATTACCATCCAATTTTTTCGTATTACTCATTTTATCCTGTGCTTGGATTAAATTATCTCCGATCGCTTGGAATCCGATTACCGATGCAGCAATGATGAAAATCGTGGTCAAAAGAATGATTGATCTCATTTTGAATCCTCCTTAGGCGCTTAATAACTTCATATCGACAATTTGTTGTCGATCTCAGACAGAATGTTGTTTTTGTATCAACAGCTTTCCGGACCGACCATGCCGGCCCACTTCAAGGTAAGCATGCCGCTGGATAAAAGTGTAACAAAACGATAACATTTTGATCACGGTTGTATAAAATTTTGGGGGCTGCCAGGCCGGGGGATGCAGACCGGATGGGGCCCCGGCGCCTGGTGATAGCGAGACTGAGTTGCCAATCCGGCATTCTTTGGCTATCCTAATGGTTTGAAATTTGCGATTTTTGTTTTACCATTAAGCATCCGGGGTGTGCACAAGCCGTCCGCGGATTCGACAAACCTTGAGAGGATTGGCCCCATGTCACGAAGAATTCTGGTGGTTGAAGACAACAAGGACCTGGCTCGGCTGCTGGACCTTCATTTGCACGATCTCTCCTACGAAGTTGACCTGGCGTTCGATGGAGATTCGGGTTGGGCGCAAATTAGATCCCGGAGCTATGATCTGATCATCCTCGACCTTATGCTGCCCGGCATTGACGGACTGGAAATCTGCCGTCGCATACGCACCCGACCTGCCTACACGCCCATCTTGATGTTGACGTCAAAATCCGCGGAACTGGATCGCGTGCTGGGACTTGAGATGGGGGCGGATGATTACGTCACCAAGCCCTTTAGTATCCGGGAGCTTATGGCACGTGTGAAGGCCATTTTCCGGCGTATCGATGAACTGCAATCCGATCACCGGCCGGAAAGGCAGGCGGTTATCCGGGTCGGAGACCTGACCATCGAGCCGGAAAGACGCAAGGTGAACCTTAATGACAAGGCGGTTGATCTGACCGCCAAAGAATTTGACCTGCTGCTGCATTTTGCACGGAATGCCGGACGCGTCTTTACGCGCGCGCAGCTGCTGGACGCTGTGTGGGGCTATGGACACGACGGCTACGAGCACACAGTCAACTCCCACATCAATCGACTGCGAGCCAAAATCGAAAAAAACCCTGCACAACCGGTATACATTCTCACCGTCTGGGGCGTCGGTTATAAGTTTGCGGAATTGAACGAATAAAGGATATTGGAATGTTTAGATCGTTATACTCGAAACTGGCGGCTGCCCTGACCGGCCTGTTTGGCCTGGTGGGACTGGCAATCATCGTGGTTACCCTGTTTTCTACCGACATGTACCAGCAGGAGGTCAATCAGCGGCTGAACAGAGAATTAGCCGGGCACATTGTCGCCGAAAAGCTTTTGATGCAGGATAACCGCGTAAACCAGGAGGCCCTTGCGGACATCTTCCATATGCTGATGGTGATAAATCCGAGTATCGAGGTCTATCTTCTGGACACCCAGGGGACCATCCTGGCATTTTCGGCCGCTCCCGGCAAGGTCAAGCGCACGTATGTGGACCTGGAACCTGTTTTGAATCTGCTCCAGGGGCGTGCCGCCATCCCCGTTCGGGGCGATGATCCCCGAAACCCCGGCGGCAAAAAAGTCTTCACGGTGGCACGGATCCCCGAGCAGGGCAAACTGCAGGGCTACCTGTACGTGATCCTGGGCGGTGAAACCTACGACAGCGTCGTTCAAAAATTAAAGGCGAGCTACATTCTGCAGTTGAGTGCCTGGATGATTTTTGCCAGTCTGTTGTTTGCCCTGATCGCCGGCCTGGTATTGTTTGCATCGCTGACGGGAAGGCTCAAGCGGCTGGCAAAAGCCATGGACGCGTTCAGGGGCGGCGCCGCCTCCGAATCGATCGAGTTGGCACCAACCAAACGCCGCCGCAGAGCGGATGAAATCGACCGGCTGGGATTGACTTTCACGGAGATGGCGGCTCGCATCGAGGATCAGATGGCGCAATTGCGGAGATCCGATGCGATGCGTCGCGAACTGATCGCCAATGTGTCCCATGACCTGCGCACACCACTGGCCACCTTGCAGGGCTATATTGAAACATTGCTTTTGAAGGACGACAGCTTGAGCGAGCAGAACCGGCGCAATTATCTTGAAACCGCCATCCGGCATTGTGAGCGTCTCAGCCAATTGGTGAGCGAACTATTGGAGCTGGCCAAACTCGACTCCTACGATATACGCGCGCAGCGCGAACCCTTCAACCTTGGCGAGCTGGTCCAAGATGTGGTCCAAAAATTTCAATTAATGGCCGGCGAGAAGCAGATTACCCTCGCGACAAGATGTGAAAAAAACCTGCCCTTCGTGAATGCCGATATCGGTTTGATAGAGCGTGTCCTGGAAAACCTGATAGAAAATGCCGTTCACAACACTCCCCGCGGCGGCTCCATCCGCCTGGAGCTCACACCGCAACCGGAAAATGTCGCTGTGCAGGTCAGTGACACCGGCCATGGCATCCCGGCCGAAGAACTGGACAATATATTCAACCGGTTTTATCAACTGGATAAAAGCCGCAAATCGGAGCTGGGGCACTCCGGGCTGGGTCTGGCGATCGCCAAAAAGATCCTGGAATTACACGACCGATCCATTGATGTCGTCAGCGCCCTGGGCTCGGGCACCACCTTCAGCTTTCAGCTTCCCGTCGAATTCCCTGCCTAAGAGGTTTCTTCGTTTCACATACATATGTGATTAAAACGTTATCGATTCGTGATGAAGCCGTGAATTATTGGCTTTACGTTTACGGATATCTTCCGGCGTGCTGAGATCCATTCAAGAACACATAAAGGAGGTATCCTAAATGAATAAAATGAGATATGTTTATACCGCAATGCTTCTTATTGTTTTCATTCTGGCAAGTGGAACGTCATTTGCAAATCAGTCACAGGGTGGAAGAACCTATGAGGTCACGATCACCAATCTTACCAGAGGTCAGATATTTAGTCCGCCGATTGTGATCAGCCATAACAGGAGTTTTAACCTCTTTTCATTGGGAGCGCCCGCAAGCCAAGAAATCTATACCTTAGCAGAAGACGGCAGCCCAAGCCCCCTGGTAGAGCATATCACTGAGCTGCCCTCTGTTTTTGATTATGCGGTCGCCGATGGTCTTCTTATGCCCGGCGGGTCGGTGACCTTGGAGGTCAGCACCCGGCGGCATTTCAGGTACATCTCTGTGGCCGGTATGTTGGTGACAACCAATGATGCCTTTTTTGCAATTCGAGACGTGAGGGTGCCTGCATGGGGCATGGCGAAAGTTGATGCACTGGTTTACGATGCAGGCAGCGAGGCGAATTCGGAGGACTGCAGTTATATACCGGGTCCTCCCTGCGGAAGCGACGGTGCTCGGGACACGGCCGGGGCTGAGGGATATATCCATATCCATGCCGGCATCCACGGTATCGCCGATCTGATTCCCGCCAGGGACGACTGGCGCAATCCAGCGGCGGTAATCACGGTTCGTCCAATCCATTGATGACCAGATCTTTTGGAAGTTTTTATTGTCATCACTTCAATTTAGTGAAGAAAATCCGGATCTCAGCACACATTCTCAGAAAGACTGATTAAAAACTATAATTTTTGCTCTTATTTGAATAGAAAGAGCGTAGCGATACCGTGATCCGGTATCTGGTATCCTGAATCTGGCATCAAACATCTAATAAATCTTTGCGAATAGACCAGGAGGCGGGTCAATCCTGAATAACGGAACATTATTTTGACAACCACTATAAATCTCGTTTTACCAAAGAATGGAAAAGACAATGGAAAAACGCAGACACTTTCTTAAAACCACGTTTGGGTTTATCACCGGTATAGGCCTTTTGTTCAGCCCTTTCCTCCAGGCGGTCCGCATGGTCTATGGCAAAACTAAAAAAATCATCCTGCCGAAAGACATCGATAGAGACAGCCTTCGCCATAAAAATCCCGCTTCATTGGATACTCGAAACCTGGAACCAACCCCCCTGAAAGAATTTCAGATCATGGGTGATTCGAGTTATGGGGTAAATTTAAATACCTGGCGCCTGGAGATTGCCGGCCGTGTCAGGAGGCCGATGAAATTGAGCTACGCTCAAATCAGCAACCTGCCTTCCTTCGAGCGCAATGTCCTGCTGATCTGTCCGGGATTTTTTGCCAATCACGGCCGCTGGAAGGGCATATCCATGGTACCGCTGATTGAACAGGCACAGATGGAAAAAGATGTCACGCATGTGACCTTTACAGCATCATATGACGTCGGTGACAACGAAGAAAGCTTTCCAATCACCGATGTTCTCTCCGACAGGGTTTTTCTGGCTTACGGCGTGAACGGGCAAGCCCTGCCGATAAAGCATGGCTTTCCCCTGCGGGTGGTGGCCGAGGGCTATTATGGATCCGTCTGGGTTAAGTACGTCACACGTGTCACGCTGGATTTACAATAGAGCGGGTTGTTGCCTGGGCCGTTGAAAATCCGCTAGCGACAGCGGATAATGCCAACTCCGCTGAGCCACCTCGGCGGTTGCAACTGAACCGGTCGCCAACGGTGCTCCATTTTGCGATCGGCTCGCAGTATCGACCGCGATGCCCGGAGGCGATGAGGAATACATAATGAAAGGAAAAGACATGAACCATATGAATTTAAGCATCTTGCCGATTCTGCGAACCACTGTAATCATTGTTATGGTCGCACTTGCCGGTCATGGCATATCTCAGGCCGGTAGTCCGGAGAAAACATCTGCGGTCTTTTTCGTGGGGTGATATGACGTCGGTCAAGCAGCCCTGGAAGGGCTGAATGGTGTTGAGAAAGTCGAAAAAGGCTTTCGCGGTTTTAAAGAGATCAACACGGTCTATTATGACCCGGCCGTCATCACAATCGAAGAAATGGAGGCCGCCTTGAAAAAAGCGGGAACTTACAGAGGCACGGCCAAATAGCTTGGATGGTTCGACTCTTGATCCCATCGGCGGCTTTGATATATTAAAAAAAACGCTTATCTTGATGTGAGTTTTGATTAAAATTAAACGATATACAGAAAAACAAAATGAAAAGCATGGATAATGAGGGCCAACAACCGACTAAAATATATACGTACGTGCATCGGCGCAGGGTGATGAAAGTGATCATTTTGTCGAGCCTGGGCCCGGCATTATGGACCGGAGCCTGCGACCCCACCCGCGCCGACGCGCCAATAAAAACGAAAACCAGGAAAAATAACAAAATGGAATCGATAAAGCCTGACCCAGCCGTTCAAATCAGGATACCGCCCGTCGATGCTTCCACGCCGGCTGAAACCCAAACAGCAACGTTCGCCCTGGGCTGATTTTGGGGACCGGACTCCCGGTTCGGGAGCATGGACGGCGTCATCAGAACCCGTGTCGGATATTCAGGCGGCAAGAAGAAAGACCCAACCTACCGCAGAATAAAGGATCACAGCGAAACGCTCCAGATCGATTACGATCCGACCAGAATATCATACCACAAGCTTTTAGAGATTTTCTGGCGGAGTCACAACCCGACCCGCCGCGCCTGGAGCCGTCAATACAAGTCGGCCATATTCTATCACGATGAAAAGCAGTATCAGCTGGCCCTGGAGACCAAAATCCTCGAGGAGAAACGAAGGGGCAAGAAGATTAAAACTGAAATTTTGCCTTTTGACAAATTCTATCTGGCCGAAGACTATCATCAGAAATATCAGCTGCGCCGGCAAAAGGAGCTGATGAGGGAATTTCAGGCGATGTATCCCCATAACATGGATTTTGTTAATTCCACAGGTGCAGCGCGGGTCAATGGTTATGTCGGCGGCCACGGTACACCGGAAGAGATAAAGGCTAATCTAAAAACTCTAGGGTTGTCGGACGAAGGCCAAAAAAGCCTGCTGGCGATCTTCAATAGGTGGAATAATTAAGCCCGCCTGAAGAGATAGGGGATATTTCTGCATTCTTCCGGTCGGACTCGGACATAACCATGGAACAGCTCACCGGGATATTGGCCGGGATCGTGGAATTTTTCGAGAGGTATGACTCCTCCGCGCGACTCATGCGTTACGACGACTGGCTGAAAAGTATCAAAAATTCTTTTCGCCCCGTTCATCTTCTGCATCACGACCGCGGCCGAAGACACGGCGGGTGGAAGTATCAAAGCGTACCTGAAGCTTATCAATAGCGGCAATATTGAGAAATGGATACGGATAGCCGTTTGTGCCTGGTGACGGTTACAAGGTGATAGGTTAAGGTATGTTATCATTTGTAATAAGGATAATTGCCGTGAAACGCAATTTGCTTTTGGTGTTTTTCCTCCTTGTCTTCTCTGCAGCGCCGTGCGCAGCCTCCGGACTCGGAATACGGTGCGGCAGCGATCTGGTTTCCCCGGGTTATCTGAAATTTGAAGTACTGCAAACCTGCGGCGAGCCACTGTCCAGGGAAATGGTCGGCGAAGTTGAAATCTTTGATGCCGACCGGATTTACGACCGCCGTTACAGCCGGTACCACGCGCGTGGCAGTAAAATAATTCTGTACATCGAAGAATGGATCTACGACAAAGGCGGCTTGCACGTTCTGCGGTTTGAAGGCAACCGCCTGGTGAATGTGGAATCGGTTAGAAGTAAATAAGTATTGTCGATAACCTAAAGAAAATTGTTAACACAGTCTGTTTGTTGGGTTGCACTGGCTTAACCCAACCTAGGCTAATGTGGTGCGTGTCACGAAGAATTCCACGGCGAGTGGAACACTCGGGCGGCGGGAGGATGGGTGCGACACCCGGTGGGAATTACGATATCGAGTGCAAAACATGAGATTTAGGTGGTGGTCTCATCTGAAAAAGTAAACCGCAGATGTTATCAGGCGGATTTTTTTAGCTTCTCAGACATTTTTTTGGCTTTGATCAGTTCGTCATTGGTCAACCGCAACCGGATCGACATGTATTCGGCAAATATCCGGTATAGCAGCAGTAAGAAATCCAGTTTTTCATCGCGGGTATCATCGCCGGAAAGTCTTTCTTTTGCGGATGTATCCACAGCTAGACAGATGGTTTTACCCATAGCATACACCGATGCCGATCTGCTCAGGCTGTCTATGATTCGCATTTCTCCAAAGATTTCGCCTTTGCGGTCTATGGCCCCGATATCATGGCCTGCTTTTGAAATTCTTATCTTGCCGGAGAGAAGAAAATAAAGCCACGGATCGAGATCACCCTCTTTGATAATGCGCTCCCCATGCTCGTATTGCCTGATTTTGCTCAGTCGCAGCAGCTTGCCGAGACTTTTTGTTTCAAAATTCTTTAAAGCGGGTATGCCCATCAGTTTTTGAATATTTTCAATATTTTCCTTGAGATATTTTGACTCTATCATTGTTGCCTCATATCCCTATTGGGAGTCCATTATTCACCGCCCATGGCCGGGAAGGCGGTACTCCCCCTGAAATAAGTAAAATCGCGATACTTGCTCGAATATGTAATTTTAACAGATTGTTTAGGTTCTTTCAAGGCAGTGTTTGGATAAACTCTTATCGAACTCTACCGGATAATATCCGTCAAAGCAGGCCTTACAAAAATATTTATCCGGCTTCGGTATTCCGGTAGACGTGAGCAGACCCTCAATGCTTAGATAATGCAGTGAGTCCAGGCCCAGGTTTTCTCTGAGTTCATCCACCGATTTGCGGTGGGCAATCAGTTCTCCTTTTGTGGGAAAATCAATTCCGTAATGGCAGGGATATCGATGGGGCGGTCCGGCAACGCGCATATGCACCCGATTGACGCCAAGCTCCCGCAGGGATTTTACTCTGGTTCGGGCGGTTGTTCCTCTGATAATCGAATCCTCGATGATGATGATATCTTTGCCTATCAGCATTTCCTTGACCGGGTTCAGCTTCACTCTTACGCCGAAATCGCGCATGCTCTGTGACGGTTGAATAAAGGTTCGGCCGACATAATGGTTGCGGATCATGCCCATCTCAAACGCAATGCCGGATTGCTCCGCATACCCCAGGGCGGCATAGGTGCCCGAGTCCGGAAACGGCATGACCAAGTCGGCGTCAACCGGTGCCTCCTGGGCCAGCTTCCTGCCGTGGGCTTTGCGGGTCAGGTAAACGTTCTGTCCGTATATGCTGCTGTCGGGTCTGGCAAAATAAATAAACTCGAATATGCATAAAGAGCGCTCGGTTATAGGATGAGGGTTAAAGCTCTTGATGCCGTCATCACTGATAACAACAACCTCTCCCGGGTCGAGTTCCCTTATAAATTCGGCCTCCACCAGGTCCAAGGCACAGGTTTCAGAGGCCAGGACGTAGTGCCCGTTCAGTTTTCCGAGGCAAAGCGGTCTGAAACCGTTGGGATCCTTGATCCCGATTACCTCGCCTTTACACGTCAGCATGACCATCGAAAAGGCGCCTTTAATCCTTTTGACGGTTTCCACCAGTGCCTCCTCAAAGCCCAATTTAAGATTTTTTACGAACAGGTGCAGGACTATTTCCGTGTCCATGGTCGTCTGTAAGATCGAACCGGATTCTTCGAGCTCTTTTTTTAACGTGTGCGCATTTACCAGGTTGCCGTTGTGCGCGACCGCATATGATTTTTTTCGATGACTTACGACAAACGGTTGGGAATTGGAAAGGATGGAACTGCCGGTAGTTGAATAACGCACATGACCGATGGCATTCGGTCCTTTCAGTTGCTCCATATGCGTGATGTCAAATACGTCCGGCACAAGCCCCATGCCTTTGTGAGCGACAATACTGTTGTCCTGCAACACGGCAATGCCGGCACTTTCCTGCCCCCGATGCTGGAGCGCGTAAAGGCCAAAGTAAGCCAGCCTCGCTGCGTCAGGATGTCCGTGAATACCAAATATTCCGCATGCTTCCCGCGGTTTATCATCCAGGTTCATTCGATTTGTTCTCTCCCATATTATTCCGACACTTATTGACATAAAGGCCCTGTGGCCGGACACCAGTGTTAATGCCCATTGCCTTTATACAGTCCTTAGACGTTTAGTTTTGCAAGCCTGTCCAGCAGCCGATCCATGACCTGATTCACCTGCTTAAATCGCTCTGGTTCGGCCGTCATCTTTTCAGGAGGCTGGACAAAGGCGCTGTCATCTATTTCATGCTTACAGTGGGAGATCAACCTTTGCAGGCCCGGCGCGGTTGTTTCCAGGTGAAACTGCAGGCCGATGACCCGATCTTCGTAAACAAAACCTTGATTTGTGCATGCCTGGCTGCGGGCCAGATGTAAGGCTGCGGCCGGCAGATCAAAGGTATCCCCGTGCCAGTGCAGCACATCCATTGTGTCGGGCATGACATCGGAAAAGACCGTGCGGGCGGCATCCTTTGTTTTATACACGGGAAACCAGCCGATTTCTTTGCTAGGATTGGCAAAAACTTTGGCACCCAACACATCCGCAACCAGCTGGGCACCAAGACAGATGCCCAACACCACCTTGCCGTTTGCAATCGCCCGACTGATGAACGCTTTCTCCTGTTTGAGCCATGGATACTGTCTTTCTTCATAGACGTTCATCGGTCCGCCCATGACAACCAACCAGTCGATCTCATTTACGGCAGGGAGCCGATCCTGGGCATACAACCGGCTCGCTGAAATCTGAAACTCGGCAGCCTGGGCCCAGGTTTCGATGGATCCGAGTCCTTCGAACGGGACATGCTGCAGGTAGTGCAGGTGCATGGGTTCCTCAATTATTTAGGACATGCATTCATAAATAGACTGCGCTGAAAGCTCAGTCCTTAACTTTAGTTCACTTAAAACTTTCAACTTTAGTCACTTTTAAGTTAAGCTTCCGTAGATATCATTAAATAATACGTCATTGAAAAGACGAAAAAGGCCACTTAGAATTACCCCACTGGTGTATTCTCCACCAGGTCCCAGATCCCGCACGGGCAGGCAGCGGCACAGAATCCGCAGCCGATGCAGCGGGACTCATCCACGACATATTCATATTCAGTGCCGCCTTTATCCTCTCGGCTGATGGCGCTGTAGGGACATATGGCGACACACACGCCGCAATCCCGGCAAGCACCGCAGGAAGAACACTGGGAGCCGCAGTGGTCTGTATTTTCAAATTCCGTGATCCTGGGATCGAAGTACTCCAGGGACACCCGCGTCTTGTCGATCATGCGGCGCGTGTCACCCGCCGGGCGTTTGCCCGTCAGTATCTCTGTGACGGCCATTGCCACCTTCCGGCCCGAGCCGATGGCATCCGTCAACAAACCCGGCTTGACGGCATCGCCGATGGCAAAAATTTTAGCATCGGTTGTCTGGTAATGCTCGTTGACGACAACAAACCCTTTTTCAGTGGCGACCTGCGAAGGGAGAAAACCAAGATCCGGCGCATCACCGATGGATATGAACACCGTATCTGCGGGCAGCACCTCACCGGTTGAGAGCACGACGCCTTGGTCGCTGATCTCTTTGGTGAACACCGGCCACAAAAACTGGGCGTTGATCGCCTCGGCGGCTTGTCTTTCCTTGCCGAAGGAGGCAGGCTCCTGAATATCGATAAGCGTAATCTGCTCGGCGCCCAGGCGATGCGCCTCGGTGGCGACATCACACCCGACGTTTCCGGCACCGATAATCACAACCCGTTGGCCGACTTGTACGTTGTTGGTTTTTGCCTGGCGCAGAAAGTCGAGTGCCGTGACCAGGTGTTCATTTCCCGGAATCGGCAGGCTGCGGGGTTTTTGGGCTCCGACGGCCACAATCAGGAAATCGAAATCTTCCCGAAGTTGCGCAACATCTTCTTTTCCGAGTGCTTGCTGCAAGTGGACATGGGGAATGACCTCCTTGACCCGTTCCAGTTCGTTGGCAACAACCGATTGCGGAATACGGCTGCCGGGGATGACCGCTGTCATTTTCCCGCCCAGTGTTTCGGCCATATCGTAAATGACGGTTTCATGTCCTTGCTGGCGCAACTGCCAGGCAACGGAAATGCCGGCCGGACCGCCGCCGAGAACGGCAACCTGTTTGCCGCTCAAAGGCGGCAACTGCGGAAGCGTTGCCTCAATGCTCGCCTGTCCCAGCTGGGTTACATCGACCGGCGCCATGAATGCCGATTGCCGGGTGCAGGCTTGCATGCATGGGTTGGAGCAAAGGTAGCCGCAGACTGTCGCCGGAAAGGGTGTGTAGGCCAGCGCTAAATCAACGGCCTCGTCGACTCGTCCTTCACGAATCAAGCGCCAGCGTTCCTGGATCGGAATACCGGTCGGGCAGGTGGCCTCACAGGGCGCGGCATACTTGCGGTTTTCCCAGACGGGAACAAATCGCCGCAAGTCTCCGGTGGTAACCAGCGGGATGGTGCTTCGATCCAGGTCCGTCAGATCACCGATAAGCCCCCCCCGGCCAAGCTCTATATCCCACACCTGCTCGCGGAAGGATACCATGGGCCGCACCTGACGACCGATTTTCTCTTGCGGTGTTCGGGCCGTGAGCAACTGCCACTGACTTCGATCGCAAAGGGTTTCGAATAGTTCCTGCCGCTTGACGTGCTGGAGGAAGACCTTCAGATCCGCTGTCAGCCACTGCCAATCTTTGTCATCGATGGGTATGAGTTTGGCGTCGGTTTGGCTGTAGCCGCCGTGGGGACCGCGGAAAAAGACTTTTCCGCCGACCATGCCCACCAGCGGGCGGTAACCGAGAACATTGTCCGGATTTTGGGCCTCGTGCCCGCAGACAACGGCAATTCCGCCGGCCATAAACTCTCCGAAATAATCGCCCACGGACCCCAGGACCCAGAGCTCCGGCGGATCGAAACGCGGATTGTGTTTGGTCATGGTCATGCCGCGGGCGCCGATATTGCCGGCCACATAAATTTTCCCCTGGGCCATTCCGTTGGCGGCACCGTTGGCGGTATTACCATGAACCACGATCCGGGCACCGGTATTGAGCCAGCCGGTGTCATCTGAAACCGGCCCATTGACTTCTATAAACGTATTCGGAAACCCGAATGAGCCGACGCGCTGGCCGGGGTGTCCATCGATAGTGATTCGAAGGGCATCCCCATTGGTCTGCCACAGGCGGCCACCGATACCGTGCTGTCCGAAAGCATGAATGTGCAGATTTCGAAAGCCCTGCTGCACAGCCTGCTGTATCTGTTCTTCCAGCACGCGCGAATCCAGGCGTTCACCCTCTATTTTCCCGGATATTCTGGCGATGTGTTTGGTATTCATAAAGTTTCTCCCGAAACTTGTTGTTATGCGCTCTGTGGGATGGTTTCAGTCGCAAACAGCTCCCGACCCTTTTTAGCAACCAATCAAACCATCAAACTGATCAAAACTATATAACCAATGAAACCAATGAAACCAACAAACCAATCAAACCAATTCAACTAATCAAACCAATCGAACCAACAAACCAATCAAACCACATACTTTATCTGCAGCCGTTCGGCCGCATCACGATCGGAAATGCCTAAAGCATCCGACATGCCGATGGGCAGCGAGGTAGACCGGCCAAGGGGGGCAACGATTTTTTTCAGCTCCGTGTCAAAACTCAGGAACACGTCCACCACCCGCTGGGCAACATCTTCAACGTCCAGCCGCCGGTAAAGCCGCGGATCCTGGGATGTGATCCCTTTGGGGCACAAGCCGACATTGCAGATATTGCAGCGGTCGGATTCCGATCCCAGGCAACCGGCGGCCGCCTGCATGATGTATTTGCCGACCTGCACGCCGCTGGCGCCGAGCATTATGAGCGCTGCGGCGTTTGCCGCCAGGTTTCCGCTTTTACCGACACCGCCGCCGGCAAACAGCGGGATTTCATTCTGCATACCAACCCGCACCAGGTTCAAATAGCTATCACGGATATTGCTGGCAATGGGGTGTCCCATGTGATTCATGGAAACATTATAGGCCGCCCCCGTACCGCCGTCTTCCCCGTCAATGGCCAGACCGGACGCATAAGGGTTGCGCGTTAAATTGTTCAAAACCGCCAGAGCCGTAGATGTGCCGGATATCTTCGGATAAACCGGTACCCTGAAGCCCCAGGCCATGTACATGGACTGAATCATCTTGGCCACCGACTCTTCAATCGAATATTTGGTCTGATGGGTGGGCGGACTGGGCAGATTGACACCGGTGGGAACACCGCGAATAGCGGCAATCAGCTTGTTCACCTTGTACCACATGAGAAGACCGCCGTCGCCCGGCTTGGCGCCTTGGCCGTATTTGATCTCTACGGCGCATGGGTCCTCTTTCATCTCCGGTATGGCATGAATGATTTCATCCCAGCCGAAGTAACCGCTGGCGATCTGCAAGATCACGTATTTTAAAAACCGACTGCGCAGCAGCCGCGGAGGGCAACCGCCCTCACCGGTGCAGATCCGCACCGGCATATTCAATTCTTCGTTCAGATAGGCCACTCCCATCTGCAAGCCTTCCCACATGCTGGGAGATAGGGCTCCGAAAGACATTCCGCCGATGACCAGCGGATAAATTTCTCTAACAGGCGGAATCCACCCCTGCTCACGAATGAATTGCAAATTCTTTTCAGGCGGCAGGACCCGGCCCAGCAGGGTTCTGAGTTCAAACTCGTGGCGCCCGGCATCCAGGGCCGGGTCTGTCAGCATCGATATGCGGATGAACTTTATCTGATCTAAAATGCCGCTGGCCTGGTTTCTGCGCCCCCCGCGTCGTCGCGGCTGGCCGCCGCGATCGATGTGAAACCTGAGTTTGTCGGCTTCATCACTGCGGACCGGTAAAATTGCGTCATTGGGACAGACCATATTGCACATCGCACAGCCGACGCATCGATATCCGGGATCGGTTTTTTGCCGGATGCCGTAGTATAATTTGTACAGATTTGGTGGTGGGCCGTCGGTGTCGAGCCCGACAGGCGGTTCGACCAGCCGTTTGCGAAATACACCCAGTTCTATGGCATTTACGGGACAGACTGCCGTACACTGTCCGCAAAGGGTGCACTTTTCCTTATTCCAGAGGATCTGCCAGGGCAGATCTTTTACGCTGAGAGTTGAAGGGGTAACGGGTCTGTCTGAGAACATATGTTAACCTCCTGACGATCCGGACCCACCACGGCGGTGTCCAGATGCATCGGTTGAAAGTCTTGGCTTTTGTCACGGAACGGGATGGCGGCATCCAGACCGCAGATCTCAGAGGCAAAAGCGTACATGCCCGGTTTTCCGCCAACCACGCCGGGCCTGAGCTTCTTGCGGTCCTGCACCATAAACAGACTGTGGTCCGGCAGACAGCCGATAACCATATTGGGGCCGTCGATGATCAGGTGGCGGCAGGATCGTTTCAGGTGCTTTAAAAACTCTGCATCCGGGTGTTTGGCGATGTCCGGTTCCTGCAGCGGCGTAATAACGTGTTTATAGGCTTCAATACCCAGACCAAGTTTTTTAATCATATAATGCAGAATATGGGTGAATACCTCCGAATCGGACTGGTATCCGGTGTAGCCATCAAAGCCCCGGGATATCAGATATTCTCTGATCGGAACAAAAGCCGTGTTTTCGCCGTTGGTCATGGTGGAGAAGCCCTGTATGAAAAACGGATGGCAGGCATACAGGTTAATGGCATAATTGGTGTTCTGGCGCCCCTGAGCCATGATAACCCGGGCATGAAGCTCCTCACGGTCAAACTGCAGGTGGCGAGCGACCTTCAACGGGTCCCCGATCTCTTTTATCATGATCACATCCGGCCAGAAGGAAAAAACGATCATATCCTCCTTTTCTTGACCCATCTTTCTAAGTTTCAGCCGCAGGTCAAGCAAAAGGTCGTAGAGCTTCTCCCGGCTGAAATCCTCCCATTCTTCCGGGTATTCGTAGGCCCGTATCAGATAGATATCCCGTTTGGGTATTCCCGGCGGCGGTGTCTTGGGTACCTTTATCGTGATCTTGTATTTGGTCATAAAACCGATATCCATCATAAAGGCATCCAGGCGCTTCAAACCCGCCTCACTGAAAATACCGGAAAGTATCGGCGCCTCTTTGATCTCTTCGAAGGGACCGCCCAGATCCCGCAGAAAAAGACCGACACCGGAGCCGTCATGGCCTTCGCGCATTACATCCAATGCCTCCAGAGCGACCATGGGAGACAAGGGTTCTTCACTGGTTATTGCAAATAAACGGCACATGTTTGTTTCTCCTCTATTTGCCGGAATTCGACTTCAGACAGCCCCGGCTGAACAGTCGAAAACAGCTGCTGATGCAAAAACTTCCGTAATATTTTTTTGAATGCGGCAGTGATGCCCAGGATTTTCCGCTAAAAAGGGGGACTGATTATATAGGTCCGAAATACAACATTTGTCAAATCGCTTGACAAGAAAATGTCGCATACGGAAAGTTGGGGTATCGCACATCCTTAATATATTAAAGCAATAGATATGCCATTCGTGATGATTTGTAAAGCAAACTCTAAGCTTAAGGGTTTCTAAATGAAAACCGGGGCAACCTTCCCTGTAAAACATTACAAATTTGTTGTATTATGGGTCCAATTTTTTCAAAAGTGTAATGTATCCCTAAATTGAGTTCTAATTCTTCTCGGGAATCGGTCGATAATAAGTAAAGGATCCGAGCCCAGAGGTCATGGCTTTGATTTCAACCCGGAGGAGTGGCGTTTACTTTTAAACGTCCAATGGAATGATGGAATGGTGGAATAATGGCATATTGGGTATAAAAGCGGAAATTATCTTGATTCTAACTTCTTATTTATAAAATTGATCTAAATAAGATCTCAACCTTATGAACCCACTATTCCAACATTCCAGTCTTCCATCACCCCATGACATTTGTTTACGGCATAGCCAGTTGCCTCTGACCTAGCCCAGAGGACCAGGATTTCAATGTTTGATAAAAGGGTCCGGATTGGGTGTTTTTCGGACTGACAGCCGGAATTTTTATAAGTGCCCAGGGCCAAACAATCATCATGGTAATACGAAATTCCGGTCGGCAGCTTTATCCGGTTGATTTTGTTGACAACTTGGGGTAATAATATTTCAGATTTATATGGATTGGCATAAAAACAGGCAACCTGACGCCTGAGCTACTTTTTGGCGTCGATGGAAAGCGATTTTTTTGGAGATAAGCGATGGGACTGAAAGTTACAATTACCATTGACGGGGCCAAACAAATTGACCGGGGTATATGGAAAGCAAAACTCAAACCGGCCGAAGCGGCAACCCTTGGCGACTGTGAGAGCAAGTCGGGTCCGTTCAGCGTACTGCTGCTGGAATCCACGGTAGACTATAACCCCCAGTCGCAGTCAATTATCTTTGATCCCGA
>Ga0126332_10000285_pt1 | contig 19233 bp, 8 predicted proteins | sample InaspJWI42metaG_FD_94482 | JGI IMG/M metagenome (GOLD analysis project Ga0126332, IMG submission 94482) | Marine gutless worms symbiont microbial communities from Oahu, Hawaii - Inanidrilus sp. 2 OAHU.JWI-42 metaG | ecosystem: Host-associated > Annelida > Digestive system > Unclassified | place...
CTATAGCGGATGGCTTACCCACATTAGTGGTCACCCATCAGCTGCAGGTCGAGCGCAGGACAGGGAAAGTTCGCCGGCCAGAGACCGACGTTCTACCACTGTGCCACGCCACCAACTGTAAGTCGGTACCAGAAAGGTAAAACCAGTCTGGATTTAAATGAGGCAAGAGATGATGAGGTTTGGGGATACAATGGCATCTGCTTGACCATATGCAAACAATCTGCACCTCGCTTCAGACAGATAACCACACCAACACCTCATCACTCAATTTGTACAGGCCGGATGCTCTTCCTGACGCTCAACCAACAGTGTCAAAGCACTGAAGGCACAAGACTAGGCTGTAGAAAGCGGAACATAACCAACTTGGCTTCAAAGCGACGTGCTGACGACTGTAACTGGGAACGTGAAGAGCGACCAGTAGCAGAAGTGTTCACTGCTTGTACATTGTGTTGCAGAAAAAGTAGATATACTACACCCAACCTGCAACAGTAATCAGTTGACCGATCCCAGTAATTTTTTTGGAATAGTATTGCTGAATTCCTGAGTACATCTGCCAGTGAAAGGTGGTTTAATAACTTTAATTTCCCACCTTACCGGTTTAATGTACGTACTTACCTTACCTTGGAAAACTTTAAGACCGTAAAAATCGCTAACTTAGCGATAAAGAGACATCTGTTTGAAAATGAACAAACTTAATTGCACTTTTTTCGTCAACTTGTTCAGTCTCCCAACAAGCTCACAATAAGAATAAGTGTTCAAAATGTTGTCCATCTGCATTCACGCACGCACGCTCTCAGTTGCTTTCTCCACTTGTTGATGGCCGCATCAATAACGTTCTGCTGCAGACTGTGCCAGACATCAGTCAACGTAAACTGTGTGTGGCAAACCACACCAAAACAATCAGCGCCACAAAAGTCAACCCAACCAATAACTTCCTATCTGTCTCCCGTATCTGACGAATGCGGCAGTGATATTTCAGTTATGAAATTAATTGGAGTTACAGTTTAAGTTAGTTTTATACTTAATCATTAGTATTATATATAGTTAAAGTTACTGAAATAGCAATCATTTCAGTTACTATTAAGTTATCCGACATTCATTTAAGTTACGTTACTATTCAGTTACTTTTCAGTCAGTTAATAAATGCATTACTGAAAATATCACTGGAATGCGGTCTGCTATATACTCCCAGTGCATCGAAAATACATCTCGATAATAAAAGCGATGCCCAACAAGACTGTCTCGATCGAAGCGACAACACGTATCTCGGAGGAACGACTGCCTTCATCACTTTCACTACGAGACAACACTCGTAGGTCTACACTGTTGAGACTTGAGAACCCGCAATCTCGACTAGTTTCAAGTATTTTAATTCCAAACAGCGAGCGATACTGTTAGTTTGTTACAAGCTCTCGTCGTAATAACAGCTTGTGGGAAATAGGACCTACACATGCGTTGTACACTGTTCCTTGCACATTACTGGCACTGCCCGCATAGTATGCGGAGCATAGTTCACGAAACGGTATGATGTCCGTCTGTCTGTCCATCTGTCCGTCCGTCTGTCCCTGCATGGCCCCACAACAGCAAACCCGCTGCTGCAGGTCTGCTACTGTGGGCCCAACAGCCAGGAGATACGGATTGATTGCTGCAGCAGCATCGGGCGAATGCGGGCAGTGCCACTTCGTCAGCGTACGTAGGTAGCTGAACACAGTCTTTCTTGGCTCGACTCTAACTTGTCGCGCCAAGAACCGGAAGAAGAAGACCTAGTACCAGCTTCTTCTGATCAAGGCCTCTGATAGAGGTCGAAACGTCAAAAGTAAATAATTTTTTGTTGTTTCGATGAAATTTGTATTATTACGTTTAATTCAACCAAATGAAACTTTTCTCAGTAACAGTCTTGTATTGTTTTTAAGTCATTCGCAATATTTGATAATTATTAAAATTTTGATGAACTTTATTGGTTTCACGAAATCCTTATCTAAATCTATCTATCTAAATCGGCTCGAGCAGCTCGAGAAATACGGCCACCACGTACGACGTGTCGTTCCTTGTACGGCTGCCGGCTGGAGACAGGGCAGTGTGCTGGGTGCCTAGACAGTTATCTGAGAATGTTCTCTCGCTGGGATATCGCAGATAATGGCTCACAGCTGGCTGACTAAGATGTCGTCTCTGCTCGCTGCTGCTGTCGAGTACCGGCGCCGACGAGGCCGGAAACGCCCGCCACTTGATATTTAAATGCGTTACATCTCTAATCTTAATAGTATAGATGTAGAGTTTTATGAAAATATGGTAAAACATAAAGCATTTAAATTGCAGGAGTGAACATTAGAGGACCTGGGTTTCCCCGCTTCAAGTCAAACAACGTTGGTCTGTAAAAACATAAGCCCATAAATTTACAGCTTCACAACTTGTATACCAAAAGAGGTTACATGTTTGACAGCCATGTGAAATAATTGAAATTATAAACTTTACAAGCTTTTTGTATTGTCTAGCATAGCTAGTAATATTATGAAATTTGTACGAAATTTCATAGGCTACCACAAAACAGTCACCATCATTTGTCTATTTTTGTTTATCAAAAACCCAACCCGTGTTTTTTTCTGTGTGGAGCAGGCAGACGGAGAGTTCCTGGATGGCGAATGAAATGTACAGCCGAACACGCCATTTAACTTCTCTCGTCGATCGCGTTAATCGCATGAGGGTCCCTGTAGGTCAGCGACCAATTAGCAAGCTCAGTCCAACCTGGATGATCGTCCGACCGTCACTTACCGCTTTGTCATGGCCGCCTGATTGCATGCGAAACCATCAACATCTTCGGATGCGCGAATTGAAAACATTGCCGCCGCTGTTGGGGATTAGTGCACAATTCTGGATCTACTGACGGTATAGCGCATCGGTAGCATTTCTTATTACCCACGCCATTGGTCGGTGGAAGTAATGCTTGAACTGTGTTCATCTGTCTGTCTGTTTTAGGAGGATAAAAAACGTTTGAACTGATTTTCATACAGTTTAGGAAATAGGTAGATTATGAGCCATAGTACAGTTGATTAAATTTTGAGAATGATTTGCTTGCTCGTGCAAACACTGCTACAATTTCAGCGTGCATGGAGTGACGGAGGTATGCGCTGTACTGAATGCCCACTCTTGTTGAAAAATGCCAGCCTAGAACTCAAGGTCCTACTCGCTATGCTGAGTTCTTTACCCGCAATATGCGACATAGTCGTTGAAAACTGCTCTGTTACCGAGATTATTAGGGGTCAAAAGATTAACTTCGTTATAAATGTACTTCTGAGTCTCACAGTAAAAGAGTTTCAAAAATCAGCCAGCATTTGGAGAAGTTATGAGCAACCGTGTGACGGAACATTTCAACTAATACTTGCCTATAGCCTGCTTTTTTGAGCCACCATGTACAACGATGCAGCACACGAAAGTTAACTGCGATAGGACACATCGGTAAAAGCTAAAATAGTTGTATTTGTCCGACCACTATTCGTCGAGTAGGCGTTTATAAGCTCCGATAACCACAACCACCAGTGAAAAATTTGCCAATTGCCATGCGTAAACAACGACTATCCAGTTTAGTAGTAGTAGTAGTAGTAGTAGTAGTAACTTTCTTTAATCATAACTTTGTCAACTGCAAAGCTACATTAATTTGGAGATTAAAAATCTACGAAATATTAATTGTTTAAATCGTCACCAGAAAGCTATTCGTGCAGTATGTGAATTGTGATCAATTCTAGTTGCGTAGTAAACGTCTGCAGAAATAATTAACCCTTTCAGAGCCGTGAAAATCATCGCCATTGTCGATTACTGGACAGTATATCCCTTAGTGCTGACATGTTCAGGTGCCTTACACCTCTGTATCATATAGGAAATAAATGGTAAAGCTTGTCTAATCAAAAATGTGTGTTGGCAAATATCCAGATTCGACTGAGAACGTCAATTTGAATAAATCTTGCATGTCTCATCATGGCAATGACTCGCCGGGCCACAGGGGACAGACAGAAGGACTGACGCCGTACCGTTTCCTAGGCCCTGCTCCGCATACTATGCAGGCAGTGCCAATAAATTGTTGCTCGTCCCCGTAATCTAACCGTGAATTGTGGACTTTGCCATTTTGTCTGATAAAGAGGGTGTTTTAAGCATAATGTCGTCGTCAAACACTAAGCACCGGATTTGACCGCTGCAGACGCAGCATCACGTAATATCAACGGTCACGTTGAATTGACGTGGGCTTCTTAATTGAGCCTAACACATACAGTGTGAGTCCAAAAAATTTTTACACCCCTGATGTTTTCTGAAAATATTATACCAACGGCTGAGAATTTTAAACTGAATTTCAAGCGCCTATTGGATGTCTATATCTACGCAAAATGACTAAATTTCATTCAATTATCTCTAACTGTAACAGTAAGTGCGATTATTTAGTAAAGTTTTACATTTCACTAGATAAAACGCGAAAAATTGCGATATCTCTGAAACATTATGACCGATCTTCACAACATTTGGCAGGATGATGCAAAGCATGTCTCAAAACTGTACGGCTGTTAATTTTTTTTAATTTTTTTTTAAATCCTGGATGGCGGACGGTCGCCAACTTGAAACTCGAAGAATCGTGATATCTTACGGTGATGCAGAAAGGGTCTGTCTAGCACATCGGCCATACGCCATCTTGAATTTTAATGCCCGGTGCACTTGAGAAATCCATTGAGCATTATTGCGCCAAACTTCATGGAGATTGGTTATAGCTTTGAAGAGACAGGCCTATCGCAATTTTTCGAGAGCTGTTTTTTTCTAGTGAAATATAAAAACTCACTAGACGATCACGCTTAATATGGTATAACTATATCAACGCACTAACACATAGTTTAGTGTCTTAAGCCTAGCCGTTGGGAAAAAATCTTCAGGAAACTTAAAGGTGTAAATTTTTTTGACACACTGTACTGAGGCTGGTGCTGTCTCTGGGCAACGGATAATCTTCTATCTGTCTTTTAATCGCACCAATAACAGCTTAAAGGATTGTTGGAATCAGACTTATAATCCTCGTTAAACGTGTTAATTATTAACACTGCTTGTAATGGCCGTTTACTGAAAATGCTATGCTATTTCGACACGACTGACGTGCGTAGCGCATTAGAGGCTTTGGCGAACACGATTTACAATACATTAGGCCTATGCGCCGCCAAAATCGTATAAGCGTACAAAGTCGGTCATGCGTGGGATAAAATAAAAATTAAAAAAAATGAAAATGGAGGAGCGAAGTGTTCATAATGACAAGGGTTGCTGCGCGAGCACTTTACTGTGATGGAAAGGGTAGTAAAAAGAGGTAGGTCTTTGGGGGCGCTGTGAAGACTGGTGGAGAGGGTGTCTAGGTGACGTGGTGAGGTAGGCTGTTCCAGGTACGAGCGGCAGCGACTGGAAATGTCTTGCAAGCGACGGTGGAAAGTAAGTAAGTAAGTAAGTAAATGTAATTAACAAACGCCCACAGCGGTCAGCAAAAACCGAATCTGAGGCGCAGGAAGAAAGGCGTTAAATGGACTGGAAAGGCCTGCTGGCAATATTAGGTCTTGAGGTAACGACGAAAGGTGTCAGGACTGCTGCAAGTTCGGGTCAACAGCTGGAGGGAGACAGTTCCAAATTTTAGTGGCTGCAACGCTGAAACTGCGGGTGCCAAATAAAGTGCGGATAAATACAGTGGACAACAGATTAGTGTTTCAGAGTGTGAGGCAGTGGCGCCGTTAGAGGGGGGAAGGGGGGGGGAAGCTCCCCCCTATGGGTGGACGTCCAAAAATTATGTAATATGTGTGTGCACTGCAGTAAATGTGTCAGCTTCTGGGGGACTTCGTACTCTAGACCCCCTACAGACCTATACCTCACTTCCCCCCTGTTACAAAATTCTGGCGGCGCCACTGGTGTGAGGGAACGAGTAGAATGACAATCATGCAAAGCTGAGCGTAGATAAGAGATGGTCTACTGATCAACTGCGCTGTAGGCATGATAGTCAATTGTTGTCGGTGTTCTGCGCACAGCAAAGGGTTAAATTGAAGTGTGATTGAGCCAGTCTCTATCTACGTCTAGGTGCGTTGCCATGACGCTAACTGCTGTAACAATCTACCGCTATCAATCACCTCTGGAACAGCGCCATCATCCAAGTAATGGGCGCCGCCATGTTGCCTCGATTACGTCATTCATCATCACGTGACTTGTCAGTAAATAAACTGCTTGGTTCGGCAATACCGACGCCGAAGTTTTTGTAACTCGACGCTTAGCAGCTGGTGACAGGATGCACTATTTGACTTCACACACACACACAGGCTACGACAGACAGGATAATTCTCTCCAATCAGCATTTTGCATTGCCTGCCAAGATAAATTACTCCGACCCCTGTAACGGAGTACTGTAATGCGAATGCCTGTTAGTGTGTCTGTCTGCGAGCATATCTCCGGAACTACACGTACAATCTTTACCAATTGTTGTGCAAGTGACTTACGACTGTGGCTCACTCCTCTTCTGGCAGCGTTTCCATATGTTATGCATTTCCGGTTTTATGGATGACTTCAGAAATATACGACGCGAAGAGGCGTATACTCAAACTGACTCAGCAGGGGCAGTACCGGTCCGTGGGCGGAGTCTTATAGGCCTATCTACGATTGCCTTGTTTTTCGTTGAGATATTGTGCATGATTACTTGTAAATACTTTTATGCTGCCACAAATGTACTTTACGTTACATCTACTGACGTAGATAAACCATTCCATAGCGACGCGTTTTACTTTTGCTTTTTAGTTCTTTTTCGCCATTTCTATCATAACAGTTTCCACGCGAAAGATTATTGCATTGTGTACAACGTAACGTAGGCTAAGCGAGAAAGAAAGAGGGAAGGGACTTCCAGTTGCATCCATAAAATGGAAAAGTCGTCACGTATGGTGTCAATATTTCGCCGTCGTGTTTAGCCGCTTTCTTTCTGTGGCAAAAATTACGTGAGAATAGAAGTCTGAGACAAATTATGTCTCTATACATTTTAGCGTCATTTCTGACGCTGCGTCTGTCGCTCGTGGTGCTGTTAGAGAGACTGTATGGTGGCTATTTCTATGGCGTGTCAGTTCGAGTTGACTAGTCATCTCTCAATATACTCCTGTAGACTCACTCATTTCGCTATGTGCGTCACGTACTCGGTGCGACGATTTGTCAGTTCGATCACAGTCGCTTTTCATCCGTTGTCACTCTTTACTTCCACTTCATCAAGTAATCTTTCTTCGCTAATAGTATCTCAAGGCCGCTCTCAAACTAACATAAATCTTGTTACACGGACGGCGGTCTGGTCTAATGATAAGCGTTGCGTGCGTCAACAAAGTTGTTCTGCGTCGACCCCGGTTAGTACTGAGATGGGTGGCCGTTTGTGGGTATTTTATCTTAGTGCGTAAACTGCCATCCAGACCAACTCAGCCTCCTTCCCTCAGCGGGGCGGGAAATGTAAGGTAAAGGCAAAGGTAAGGTAAACGGAGTATAGAAGTTCGCAACACGCATCTCCGCTACGGCAACTCACATGCCATATGGGATCACACAGTGTTACCTGCCACCCGGCAGAGCTGACATTTCCGCCCTTACCCCAGCCGAAGCTGGAACTCGATTAAGCGATCCCCAGAGGGATGCAAGGCTGAGTTGGCCTAGTTGGCTGGTTACATACCGAGACGGTATACCCGCCCTAAGACGGTCACCCATCCAGGTACTAACCGGGTCCGACGAACGCCGCTAACCACTACGCCACGCCGCCAACTATGTGTAGGGGTACTGGCAGTATTATTCACTGAGAAGGTAATCGTCGGTCAAGCGTTTAATATCGAGTCACGTTAGACACAACGTTATCACTACAGTTCAGCGATGACTGTATCATTAATGCCTGGCTTTGCGCCTTTGTGTTCTCGCCTTATCTCTCTCTACCACAGCCTGAAGTGGAATTAGCTCGACTACCAACGAACACTTCTATGCTGGTAAACCATCAGCGGCAATGGGGTATTTAGGTGCTTGGTGTGGTGCGTTACATTTAAACAAAATCATATGTGGCAACTTTGACCAGATAAAAGATTTTTTGAAGAAACGCAACACAAAAGTTTAAATTTTTGCACCAATAAGTGACTCAGTAGAACAACAGAAATATGAAGTTTAAAGTGCTTTGCAGCTTTTTGTCTACAACGTCACAAAAATCATCACATTTGCACTATACTTAATGGGTTTCAGAAACTTCAGTGTATATGTCTGTTACAACAAGTATGACGTAACAAATTAATTTTCAGTTAAAAATCGAAATCATTTTTCAGGCACGAGCAGTGTGCAGCGCTTGTTTCAAATACAAGTCCGGGTCATTTTTTTCGCTGCAGTATTTATTTCATATTATTTTGATTAAGCTGATAATACTTGATCCCTCCCTGGCTCTGCACTTTATACCGACTTAAGTAAGTCAGAAAGAAGTTATTACGGCGGGTGTATTAGGCATCTGACACCGTATACATGTTGAGTGATTAGGTATCGGGCGTGTCGCGGGCGTTTGTTTTCACCGGACATAAGTCACGGCACGGCGGCGGCGGCGCCAGATTTAATAAGAAGAACGTGCGTATGAAGATATACGCGCCTTCTTCAGAACGACACGCCGACACTATAGCCGAGTGGCGCAAGGTGACGCTGATCCCTGTCAAACGCACGCAGATAAAGACGGACTCGACTGCGTGGGCGTCTTGGACACGGGAACTTTGGGGGATGCACGCATGGTATTTAATCTAGCGAGCTCGCGGAACAATTGTGAAAAATGCGAACTGCGAAAAAGATAAGTTTTGTAGCGAAGTACTTCAAGGAGACAAATGCCAGCCAACTATATACATTAGATATTAAAAGGGGCGATTTGGTCATTCTTCAAATTTTACATATGCTACTAGATGTATGTTCATATTGAGACCACCAGTTGGTTCATTAGTATGTTTTTGAATTACGTAGAGTTGAATCGTGTTCGGTGCAATAAATAGCCTAAGACTGCATACGGTGCATACGTCGTGCCTTTTTCGGGACGTTAAGCAGTGGAAATGTTTAAAGTTATGGCTAAAGTCTAAGAGTTAAGTCCCGTAGGCTATAAAGGAGTTTTGGTAACACAGGTGCGAGAACGAGTGTAAGCAAATATGTAAATTCATGTCTCGGAAAATGCACGAAATGTTGCACAGCTAGAGTTAATGATGCCTGGGCTAGAACATCGGCGTTTGGAAGTCATTTTTGTTTGGGGGCTGGCAGATCGTTCCCAATGTTTGGCCTCAGCTCGGCTTATGTCTAGCTACATCGATGGCCCCTATTACGGTCCGTGCTAACGTAAATCCTGCGAACAACACGGAAAGAGCGAGAGAGAGAGAGAGGCGGATTATTGGCGGTGGCTTACGGTCCGGGTGCAGGGGCGGAGCGTCGCTTTGAGCCGACCACAGTCGGCAGTAACGTCGTCGGGACCCTGGATACGCCACGGGTGGCATAGCTCAATAGACTCGTGGGTTTAAGTTGTCGCGTCCGTAAGTCCAGTGTTTCAAGGGAAATGTTAAAAATTAATGTCGAAAAAGCTGGCACTGCTTACGCACTCTTTCGCTCAGTGAGTCTTGTTTGGTTAGCCAAATTCTTCTTTTGCGTTGCTTGATGGCTTTATACTGGAGGCCCGGGTTCACCGAACCGCCTAACTATCGTGTAGCAACGCCAGTGCGGTGGGCATGAGTTTGAGTTCAGGGTTTTAGGCACGTCCGTAAATCCAGTTTCGCAGGGGCAACTGCCAAAATTATTACCGAACTACACCGCGTCCCATAAAAAGGAGACACCAAATCATCAAACCTTAACTGATTATTATTTTTTTTCACTGTCAGGTTCTCTACGAAACTTACAATAAAGCTATTATTAAAAATCCCGTCACACCTTATACGAGTCGCTACACTGCCTTGTAAAACACTAGTGTCCGATAATGAGCGACATTCTCAAACTAATGTCGTGATTAACGATAAAACACAAGGTAGTGAGTGTAGATACACATTTGAGGTGTGGTGAAATTTTCAATAACCATATTTGACTAATTTATTGCTGAGTCTGCCAGTGAAAAAAAACTTTTAAATCGATGAACATTTGACAAAACTGAAGGTGGACTGCGGGTTGATGACCGTGAGCAAAAGCAGTTTCCTGTGACGCTGATGACGCACATGCGTATAATCAATCATTCTGTGGGTTGTGCAGTATGGACAATGTGAAAATATTTTGTCAGTTAATGAAATAATGCTCAAATCTCCAGACAGTACTTTTTCAACGACTATTTTAAATGGTTGAATCTTACATGACAGCTTGAGTTTTTCAAGCCAGATTGTTTCACCCATTTTATGACCACGGCAATTTCTGGTAGCAAATATTTTCACAAGGTCGTTTGGCAACATACGTAAGGTGTGGTGAGGTCTTTGATAATCGCATTACTGCAAATTTCCTAGAGAATCTTCCGGTTAATTTTTAAAAAAATCAGTTAACGTTTGACAGAGTTACAGCCATGAGTTTGGTGTCTCCCTTGCTATTGAGACACGGTGTAGATAGAGGACAGACCGACTGCGTTGCCATTCTCGCTAACCCTAACCCTATCGCTAACCCTTGAGCTTGACAATCATATTAAATTTCAGTCTTCGGCGAGCTGTGGTCATGGCCCGTGTTCAGGCCAAAAATCAAGGGGTCAAGCGGTTCAAAAGTTAGAATGGACACAAACGGGCAGGCGGCCCGACCGAATTTATTGCACTGCTTACTAATGCGGTCTGTAAAAAGCTGCTAGCACTACTGGGACACTTTTTCGTTGAACTGTTTTCAGTGTTTTTTTCTTTTGCGTCGCTTGGTGGTCGCGGCGCCTGGAGGCCCACGTTCAGTTGAACCGCCTCAATACCGTGTAGCTACGCCACTGTGATGCAGAAAGCGCCGCGGACAGATTCTCAGTGATAAGCAATGAAACGTGACGGGCGGCAGCGACACTTAATAACACGGCGAGAGAGCGGGAGCTGAGATCAGCCGTAGATGAAGACAAACGCCGTCGACACCGGAATCACTAACACCTCCGCTGCACTATGTCACCAGCACTGGCAGCACCATCATCACAATCAGCAGCAGCAGCAGCAGCAGTGCAGCAGACCCACGTCAGCACCAGCTAACGCCGTCTCCAGGATTTTCGTTTGGGCGGGGCGGCACCAGGTTTATCGGCCGCAATACATGCTTCACGACATGTTGTTGGAATGTTTCTGCTACAGAAACTGGATCCGTTATAATATGTCAAACTAGACCGGGATCTTCGGCGCACTCTGAATGTACCTACATACCTACATACATGTACATAGGCCCGACCTTTGTACACAAATACACGTAAAATATAAACGAAGAACCAGTAGTTGAAATTATATAGACTGTGAGTCAAAACACAAGACACTCAACTTTTCCCAGAACTTCCCCAAATGTTAACCGATTTTCAAAATTTTTTAACTAGCAAACTCGGTGTTAAATTTGCAAGAAACTCACATTCAAATATCCCACCACACCTTAACTTTGTCGCTACACTATGCTGTGAAATATCTATGTTCAAAAATTGCAATGCTCGAGAAGTAATTGAAGCAAACTGCCACTTAAGACTTAGCTACTCAAAAACTTTTAAAATATTTGTCTGGTAAAATATTCGTTAAAACACATTATGCCATGTTATACTCACAAAATGGCGATCGTATCGTGGCCATAGATTTTGTGACGTCACTTCGCCCTATGTATTGACATAACAACAATCAGTAACAGTTTCTGTCCGTCATACACAAGTTATTTTACTTATCTGGCGAGTTCTGCATCTTTGAGAACAAAAGTCTAAGGCGAATAGGGCGTGTGGCACGATCAGCCATTTTGCTTGTAACTTCCCAAATGTTCACCGATTTTACATCTGTTTTCCATTAGCAAATTGAACAATAAATTTGTAATGAAGTAACTCAACATAACTTAAATGCTTGGCTGTGCTACCTTGTGAGATCACAATACATATTTCAGATTACCGCCAGTTTTCTGGCATTCGTATTTCACAAGATAGTGTAGCGACATATGTCAGGTGTGGTGGGATATTTAAGTATGATTTTTATTGTTGAAAATTTACCGCTGAGTCTGTCAGCGAATTTTAAAAATCGGTTAACATTTGGGGAAGTTATGGGCAAGAGTTTAGTGTCCTGTTTTTTGGACTCACGGTGTAGTAGTGCAATTATACACAAAAAAACAGTTCTAAGGAGCTTTTAAAAATTTTGTGTTACGGCGTTGGCAGGGCGCTGCCCATGTGCCCTCCCTTCCGTTTTGGATACGCCATCGCCAGCACTGCACCGTCACTGTCACCAGCTGCAGCCGAGCTAGTGTCCAATCTAGCATGTGGTTAACGTGTCGCGATGACTAGCAATATCTCGTTAATACGATCCGATACGATAAAAACATTTTGAATCTTTTGTATTCTGTATACTGTTTATTATGTTCTTATGTTTGCACCTTGCACCTTGCAATATTATAGCTACCAATGCCAGCTATTAATGGGGTTTCCTATCTGGTAGCCTGACAGTGACACTATAGTTTGACGTCTTTATTTCATGTTGTATTCTGTGTATATGTGGCGAATAAACTCTGTCTCGCTTTCTCTCTCACTAGCCGGTAGAAGATAGCAGACTTTGAGCACTGCAAGGATTGTAAAATCAGTAAAAATTAACTAAAATAACTCTTGTTTTGCTCCTGTTTAACGCGCCGCTTTGGTTAGTTGAATGCAGGGCTGTAAAATATTTTTTTAAACGCTCGTACATTTTTCGACGTATATCCGCGCCATATAGGGATAGCTGATCTATAAATATCACGCGATGTTCTTGTTCTATTTGTTCTTCTCGTGACTTCAGATGCTGATGTAAGCCCTAATATGATGGGGTTGTGTTGTTAGGCCGTATCGCATGCATCGCATAGATGTTCCATTGCTACATTACTCGGTCAACTCAGCTTTGCATCCCTCCGGGGTCGCTTAATCGAGTACCGGCTTCGGCTGGAGCAAGGGCGGGAATGTCACCTCTGCCGGGTGACAGGTAACACTGTGTGGTCCCATATAGCATGTGAGTTCCCGTAGCGGTGTGGCAGGTTAGACTGCGAACTGCTGTATCCGTATACCTTTGCTTTTACACATGTCGCAAGAACGTCGCGGAGTATTTCTAGAGCGACGCAGCTGAATGTGCCAATCACACACGGCCAACACGTCGCATTCTGCACGTCGCTCGGTATCCTAGCAGCAGCAGCAGCAGCTGCAGTAGCAGCCGCCGCCGCGTCGTTAGTATTTACTAGGAGTAGCGTGCGTCACGCGCCATACCGCCGTTTGTTCACACAGCACGATAAGTGCTACTCGGAGACGAGAAATTCGACCGTCAGTCGCCGAGTATAGTTAGATGTCCAGCCCGCCCGCGTCGCTTTCTTGTGGACCAGTGACGTCAGAATGCCAAGTCGTCGTCGTTAACGGCCTGGACCGTAGCGTCGCTGTCGAATGACCTCGACCCACAGCTTGTCTGCAGAGAGTCGCCATGAGAACGTTGTTGTTGGTCTCGGCGAAGTAGCTGATCGGTTCACTTGGCACGTGGAAGACCGGGTTGACGTTTCCGGGTTAGATCTGAAGGTCGGCCGACTGAGAACAGGACCATGCAGTACCAGTGTAGTACCAAGTGATGCCGCCAAATTGACGCTAACGTATAAAAACACCGAATAATTGCCGTCTCAGTCATCATCGTACAAGCGGCAAGGGGACGTGGTCTAGAACGGTGACAATGAAGCTGCTGACACTGATGACATCATACACGCTGATGACGTCACTGATGACGAAGACGCTGACGCGGGGCGGAAATGACGTCAGCATCGACTCGTGTCCTGCAGCCGACACAGTCAGCGACACTCAGACGTTCGCCGTCGACTCGCAGCGTCTTCGCGCCATTCGCGTCTGGCACGGCCTCAAGGTTCGCTTAATTACTGTATACACAAGGTAAAGTGACGTCACAGAATCTGTGGTCACAAAACGATCGCCATTTTGTGGGCATGACATGACATAATGTGTGGAGTTAATGGGCGGTGACCTATTGCGTTATACTAATAAAATTGAATCAACTGATCTACGACAATGTCCGTATTATCATTAACTTAATAGTGAAGCGTATTTTACTACAGTCACAGTAACAAATATTTCTGATGAGTTTTACCCACAAAATGGCGGCGAAAACCAGCTGGCATATATATGGAACGAAATTACGTCACTGTCACTCTATGTATTCAGTTTTATCATAGTTTCACAAAATCGCCGCAGACGAAATAAAGACATAAGCAACAAGCGTGAGACGGCTACAAGCGAACTCTTAAACGAGTGACCGAGTGACACGCATGGTATATATGATACGTAACAGTTGCTACGGTTGTGACTTTCAACCATTTGTCGAAAAAAACGTTACAATTTTAACTGATTTAATTATTGTCCGAATGAATTCAAAGTATTATCACTTACTTATTTCTTGTCGATAAGCCGAATATGCCAGCGATTATTTAAAATACTGGCTTTAATCGGTTTTCAACTTTTCTTCCACATGTTATCGGTTGATAATTTAGTGACTAAAAGTCTATTAATTGGTTACATTTTACTCGTTGTCAGTCATAGGCGCCGACTTTTGGAAATAAGTATGGGGGATCTCCCTTTCTGCTGACCTTTCCATTCTCTCTCTCCCACCCCCCACCCCTTTTATTCCCCTTCCCCTATTCCTGTTTCCCCTTAACATTATCTCCCCTTTACATTCCGTCCCGTCTTTCCGCCATCTCTCCTCCCTCTTTTTGTCCTCCCCTTTCCCTACCTTCGTTTCCCTCTCCCTTCCCCATAAATCCAGTCAGAGGGTCTGGGGAGCGCCGTAAGCTCCCCCAGCGGGTCCGGGCAGAGCCCCATCGCCAAACGATTTTGGTGCATTCTGATGCTGAAACTAAGCAGTTTTACACTTGCATATTGGTCCGTTTTGTATCTTATTTCATGCATTCTGTGGGGGCGAAAATAATTGCGTCGCCCACACAGGTTATTGGCTGTGGGGGCAAAATCGCCCTGGTCCATTGTGGTTTTTGTTTTATTTAGCAGTAAATAGCCAAACAATGAACTACAGCGTTTTCAGACGTGCTTGATTTGCTGTTCATGTATCTGCCGAGATTGCAGTTCATGATCGTTGCGACGATGCCGCGCAATGCAAATGCAATGCAAATGTAACAGATCTACGGCGTCACAGCGGCGAGCATCGATAATGCATTGCGGCGTCGATGATCGGCCGATGTGAGCGCGATAATTGGACAATTCGTTTCGTGCGATATGCTATCAACGTCGCCGGTAATTTCTCGCGGGTAAATGTTTGATTCCCGGCGGCGGCGGCGGCGTGCGCGCCGGTCAGACCTGTTGATCGCTACTTCATGCATCATGCAGACTGACGTCATGCTCCGACGATCACCTTGGCAATGCCGCTATCTACCAGCATCCGCAGCAATCAGCAACTTATGCTTTAATATCCTCGTCTTTGACCTATTCGCCAGCTGAAATCTGTTTGCCGCTATGTGTCGTCCAGTAACCAATACATAGGGTGACAGTGACGTAATGTCAATGCCAGCTGGCTTTCGCCGCCATCTTGTGGGTAAAACTCTTATTAATGTTTTCATAGTGATATCGCTGGAAAATACGCTTCGCTTTGTTGACAAGGTAGTGATCACACAGACGTTTTCGTGAACCAACGGATCGAATGTTATTTAAATAACACGATAAATCTTCGCCCCTTAACTCCACACATTATGCTATGTTATACCCACAAAATGACGATCGTATGATGACCATGTGACGTGACTTCACCCTCTGTATACAAACGGCTTACTTGCTTATTAAGTAAGAAAGTAAATAACTGAATTTGAAGAGATGTCCTTTCGGTTACGCAAAAGAACGCAAACTTGTTAGTGGATTTGAAAAAAACTCAATCGACACTCCGAGAGGTGCTAAAAACACCCAGAAACACTTACGCCAAGAAATGTCTCGTTTTCAAACAGCAGCCGAAACAACAGCAATATTATTATTAACAGTAATGATAAATAACTAGACGATGGCCAATCGATATCAATATGGCTGCCATTCCTCTTGCTGAATGCTGATCTGTGGACATGTACCGTTTCGTCAGGGCCATTCTGGGGTGAGAAGTCTACAAGAAGTTTATTTTAGAAACTTTGCATCCAAAGGCTGGATTGGTACAACAAATGCGTGCACTAGGGCAAAAAGGCACAGTGTTGTTTTACGTTTTGAGAAAGAGATATCACTAATTTACTAGATTATCTAGGCAGCCATCCCGCGGGTGAAGTTAGTCATAAACCTGACATTAGGCTGTCATTACGTTCTGCCGGCTATCAGTTACTTTCCCAGCTTTACAGTGCCACCGCCTTTAGACAGCAGATATAATTGAGCTTCTAACTTCGTAATCAGCGCGAAGAAACGAAACGAGATTAATCCAAGTAGACGCAGCTAGTCATAACGCTAAACTAATATCGCTTAATGTCATCGATGGCGCAGTGTTACGGTCAATGAGTCACGCCTTCGCCGGAAGAAAGAAGTCAGCTATACTTAGTTTTTGTAGGAAATTTATTTGCCAAAGTAACCTAATGTTGACTTTTGACGATTTTCGGCTTACAAACCTATGAACTAAGCTAACTTTGCTGTCGGCGGTTGATGGTAATGGGTCGCCGTTGATACGGACAGTGAACTTTCATCGTTGATGCATGCGATCAGCGTTGAGTCAACGTGCCTGCTACAGTATCGGCATCAGTAGCATCCGCGGCAGCAGCAGCATTGTGCATCGGCCCATCAGTCTATGTCACCAGCCTGAATGCGCCTCTGATCTCCTCAGCCTTTCTACTTCTATCCATCTCACTCAATGCCTCCTCACTCACTCGGTATCACACCCTCCCCACGCCACCCACCGCCATCGGACATTTGTCTCCCCGGACACCTGCCCCTGGTTAAGATTTAGAGTTACAAGGTTACGGTTGGGGTTATTAGGGTTAGGGTTACGGGTTTGGGTTGAGGGTTATGGCTAGTGTTTGGGGGTAGGATTAGGTTTTAAGGACAGAGTGTTAAGGTTAGGATTTAGGGTTATGTTATGGATAGGGTCAGGTACATGAGGAAGATGTCCGCGATGGTGATTTTCAGAGGGTCATATATGCGGGGGGAATGTCCTTCATTCGCTACGAACCGACCTCTTTAATCCGTTCCCTCATTGAATCGTCTTCACATTTCTTCCCGGCGCGTCTAGGCTCCAGTGTATACGATCAAACTGCAGTGTTTGAAGTGACAATTCCCTCCCTCCAGGCTGTAGATAATGTATAGCATCGACTGCGGCATAACGTAAGCCCAGATGATATACGATAGTGGATGTGAAAGGGAAATTTAAAACGCCAACACAATGGCTTCACTTTCGTGTTAATTTCACTTTGGGACATCAAATTTGCATGTCACGGAAACTGTCAGCTTTATATATTTAGATGCAGAGAAAGCGGCTCTGTGACTATCCATCCGCGACGTTCTTGTTCTTGTTTTTGATGCTGTTGTTGGATTATGGTTATGCTATTCAACGGCTTGTTAAACATCACGTAAACACGACTCGTAGAACGAGTAAGCTTATACAGTGTGAGTCTTTTTTACACCCCAAAGTTTTCTGGAAACGGAAATGGCTGATGGCCAACAGCTGAGAATTTTTGACAAAAATTTTAAGCGCTTATTGTATGTTCATATTTACGCAAAACCACGAAATTGTATTCAATTATCTTTAAATTTGACAAAGTTACGCCACGTTAAGCGCAAATATGTAGTAATTTTTTGCATTTTACTAGAAAATATAGGAAAAATTTCAATGTCAATGGTATAAACGATCTCCACAAAATTTGACGTTATGATTTAGAACATGTCTCTGAAGTGTGTGACTGTGAAAAATTTCAATATTAAATGATCCAGGATGGCGGACGGCCGCCGTCTTAAAAACCGAGAAATAGCGATATGTTATGATGATGCAGAATGGGTCTTTCAAATTCGTCGGTCGTTTGCCATCTTGAATTTTCAAATTTATTTTTTATATAAGTGCACGTGAGAATTCATTCTGCGTCATTTTGCCGAATTTTATAGAGACTGGTCATGCCGTTGCAGAGATATCGCGTTTTTTCGCGACTGTTTTTTTTCTAGTGAAATGTGTAAATTCACTGGGTGGTCACGTTTAGTGTGGCATAACTTAGTCGAAGTTAGAGATAATAGGATAAAATTTGGTAATTTGACGCAGATACCAATGTGCAATGGGCATGTACAATTTCAGTCAAAAATTCTCAGTCATTGGGGAAATATTTTCAGAAAACCTTAGCGGTATAAAATTTTTGGACTCACTCTGTAGTGTATTTACTCCAATGATGCACTATTGGATTTCTTGAACATCACGTGACTGAAGTCGCAAGCACCAGCGAAATCAGATTCGTCATATGTATCGCATTGCGTCAAGGACGTGATTAATAGGCCTACATGGAAATTGCTACCACTCGACGGTTCCAAATGTCGCGCGGTGTCGGATTAGTGTGTTTATAGATTTTTGCCTTAGACATGTCTGCTGCTTTAACATGTTACTTGATATCATATACCGTAAACAAATGTTGAGTAAAAGTGAATTGCAACACTGCATTTTTTCGTGCATCCCAGTTATTCCGGTGATAACTTATACATCGAAAAGTCGTCATTTTTTTCAACATCGCAATAACAGCAGCAGCAACAACAATAACAAAGTACAACAACCCTTACTCGAGGTCGCGCCGACAGCTTTAGCGTAAAGAACTTTACACAGATTAACTGAAACCACAGCTCCCATGCGCATGTTCCAAATGTCAAACTGTGGCACATAGTGTCGCTAACAGCATAAATGAGGTGGTTTGGGCATGCGAGCTAATTCTCATTCAACGAAATCCGGATCCGCCCGGTTTTGTTAATGTTCTGTTCTGTTCTTTAGCCGTCCCCGATCCGAGGGTTGGCCACACCATGGACGTACTTTCTCCATTTATCCCTGTCCTCTGTCATTCTGATTGACTCTTCCACGGAGAGTCTTGTCCACGTCTTGATGTTGTCCATCCAGGCCGTGC
>Ga0126332_10000286_pt1 | contig 19210 bp, 18 predicted proteins | sample InaspJWI42metaG_FD_94482 | JGI IMG/M metagenome (GOLD analysis project Ga0126332, IMG submission 94482) | Marine gutless worms symbiont microbial communities from Oahu, Hawaii - Inanidrilus sp. 2 OAHU.JWI-42 metaG | ecosystem: Host-associated > Annelida > Digestive system > Unclassified...
AACGTTATATTGGATAGTTACATATATCATAATTAGGAGCCCTTTACTACTTCAAAGCAGTAAACATAGAAGATAATTGTTAGCCGTAAGCCCTTATTAAGAGGTGCGAAACTTGAGTATATAAGTTATGCCTTTAGATAAAAATGGACATGAAAGGTTGTACCGTTTATTCGGAGGATAGAATCTTTAATGAAAGATGGGAAACCATCGGTTCAAAGTCACGGTCATCATGTAATAATGGAAGACCCTCCAGAATGCAATATGTGCCGATGATAATGTCAATCGTTTTGTGAACCGTCACGCCTTTTTTTCTGAGTGCTCTGTAATTTTGAGAACTTTGAACAGCGACCTGATACCCTCCCATTTGGCGGAACGGCAGGTCACTCAAGAAAGATTTAGCGGATTTATAATCATTATCCGATCGAAATCCTTGTAATATTTCGGCCAGAATTAAATCACCGATAATGATGGGAACATCTGAAAGGAGATTATCAAGCAGATTCGTCTGCCAAGTTTTGCGGCCGTTGAAATAATCGATCCATACGGAAGAGTCGACCAGTATCATTGATCCAATCTCATTTTTTCAAGGTCGCCATCCCAATTTAGTTTGCCGCGCAGGCTCTTTATGCGCTCTTGTTTCTTGATCTGGATTAAAAGTCGTAACCCGGTTTCAACTACAGCCTTTTTGGTTTTCAATTGGCTTAGCTCTATAGCTTCGGCCATTAGTTTGTCATCAATCACAATATTTGTACGCATGACTTTCCCCTTTGTGTATTGTTTTCAAAAAATATACACATTAATTATGTAAAATGCAAGTCCTACAAAAAAATAGTCGGCATTTATTTAATAGTGTGCAGCACGCTCAAGTTCTTCTCGGATAACTTGACGGAGTGCGGCCTCTGTTACAGGTTGCTCTTTTTTATTGAGGTATTCCCTGAGAGCCTCATTGATCATGGTTTGATAGCCATAGCCAGCGGCATCAGAACGTTTACGGAATTTTTCAATTACGTCATTGTCCAGGTATATGGTAATTCGAGTTTTACCTTTCTGCTTAACTACCGGGCCCCTTTTGCCTTTGCTAAAATCATATTCCTTTTTCATAATATTTTCTCTCTTTTGAAGTAGCCTTACGGGCTGAAATCAACCGGATTGTGTCACCATAATACGTATATACAATAACTAAGATCCGGCTTAACGCGTCGGAACCAACAGATAAATAGCGTTGCTCTTGGTTTATAATTTCTTTGAGATCAGCCCTGCAAACGTTTAAAATCCCCTTTTTCGCGCCAATGTCGAAATATCCTTAAAGGCACGATCAATCCGAAAAATGAGAACATATAAAAGGCGGCCAGGGTCGACTCGAGTGGGCCGAAGAACTGTGCGGAAAAAACGATGATCAGTATGTTGTTTATATTGCCCAGCGCAATAGCGGCGCTGAGCTGTCGGGGGAGTCCGCTGCGCCAGAATAACAGAAGTCCGATCAACATGAAAATTCCGCCAAGGACAATGGCAATGCCCAGGGCCGCGATGACAAAATCAGGCTGCTGATAGAAAAAAGTCGAATAGCGGGAAAAAACAGCCAGGCCGATCAGAGAAAAGCAAAGCAGTGAAAGGGGAAAGCCGCACAATTTCAGGCCTTCTGTCAACTTTGGCGACAATCGACGCAGCAATTCACCGGCCAGCATAGGTATAAAAATTACTTCGGCCAACAGGCGGATCATATCAAGCAATGGAATTTCCATGTTCCGGCCGACCAAAATTTCAACCAGGCCCGGCAAACTAAAAGGAACAAGCAGTGTCGTGATGATTGTCAACGCCAATACTAAAGGGGTATGCGCCCCGACCAATTTAGATATAAATGGGGCGACCGCTCCGGTCGATATTCCTGCAAGCAGCATGGCACCCAGTGCAAATGAAGGCCAGATCCATTTAAAAGCAATATATGTGAGCGTGGGTAGCAGCAATAGTTTCAAGAAAGTCAGCCATGCGACTTGAATCCAGCTTTTGATGAAAATCGCCCAGATTTCGCTAACTTTTATAGACAGAAAGCTTAAGAACAGGAGAAACATGACATAAAACTGGATATATGGCTGAAGGGGCCGGCCCATATCGGGGAACAGGACACCAGCGGCGATTGACATGGACAAAACCGTTAATAGTGCGATATCGTTACGGCGAAGCATTAATTAAAACGTCTCGGAAATTCTACAATTGATTGAAATCATATAGTTTTTTACGGCATCGCCTTTATGTCGCTATATGGAATACTGGAATGTTGGAAAAATGGAATAATGGGTTAAAAGCGGACAACCTTTGTATTTGGATACGTGATTTGGGGTCGATTTTCATGATTTCCCCATGATTGACTTTATAAGTTGTGGAAATAACCACTGCTTCGAGGATGCCATTTCATGTCGGCACCAAAAGTGTGAATGACAATAAGTATGCCCATACCCATTTTTTTGATGTCTCGAGCCCATTGTTGCACTGCTTCAGTGGCAGCTTGGGTAATAAGGTTGAGCCCTGCTTTTCGATTCATCATGATGACGATACGCAATTGCCATGGAATGGCCATGATCAAGTGATGATAAGCCACATCTAAAAGGCCATTATGGAAAGTTGGTAAATATCTTACAGGCCAAAACATAAAGGGCAATCGCGTCTTGCCAAACCCTGAGCTTTTTAAAACCGCGGTTGATATTTTTTCGATCCATGATTGGTTTACCCGCCTGCCACGCCGGTTGATGTCATGGTTATACCAAGAACTTTTGAAAAAATAATAATGCCCAAATTAATGATAGGGTGTCAAGGGCAATGGCGGGCAGGTCCCATGAATCATGATCTTTTTCAATGCGATGCAATAAAGACCCAATATTCCAGTATTCCATCTTTCCATAATTCCAGTTCAATGGTGTTGAGCGTCAAAATATTCAGCAGACGCACACATTATCTTTTGTGTGATCTCAGTTAAACAGCTGGCGGTTCTTTATCACGAGAATTAAAAATCGTAAATGAGGATGACTGGCATTCTGAAAAATAGGCCTTATTCTTGAATTAATAGATCCAAAAAGGAGTTCTTATGGCCATCCGAATCAGATGCCGCTTTATCATAGCTGCCGCCTGCTTTCTAATCCCATTGATTGCCCATGCTCATGAAATCAGCGCACCCGCCACCGCCAACCGAATGGTTCAGGCGGCTGACGCCTTTTTGAAGGCGCTCTCGCCCGAACAGCGAAAAACCGCCCGGTTCCCGTTCGAAGACGACGAACGCTATGACTGGCATTACGTTCCCCGAAGCCGAGATGGACTGGCCCTCAAGGATATGACAGATGACCAGCGCGCACTCGCATTAGCGTTTTTAGAGGCGGGACTAAGTCCAAACGGCTATTGGAAATCCGCCACCATCATGAAGCTGGAGGCAGTACTGCGCGAAATCGAAACCTGGAATATACTGGGTCGGGACCCTGAAAAGTATTTCTTCTCGTTTTTCGGCCAACCGTCCGAGACCGGCACCTGGGGCTGGCGGGTGGAGGGACACCATTTATCGATAAACTTCACGATCGTAAAAGGCCATCATTTTGCGACAGCACCGCGCTTTCTGGGAGCCAATCCGGCCGAAGTCGAAAAGGGTGAAATGGACGGTGTGCGTACGCTGGCCGGTGAAGAGGATTTGGCCCGCAAGCTTGTAATGTCCCTGGATCAGGAACAGCGTAGGAAAGCCATTATTCGCGATCGTGCCTATCGCGACATCATGACCGGAAGCGATGAAAGAGTTTCACCCCCTGAGCTGGAGGGCATTTCCGCCGAGGAATTAAATCAAACCCAAACGGATTTGCTGATCAGGCTAATCAACGAATATGCATCGGCCGTGCCGTCTGAAATCGCACAGCAGCGCATGAATGTCATTCGCAAGAACGGCATCGGTCAGATTCATCTTGGCTGGGCCGGCGGCCTAGAACCGGGGCAGCCCCATTACTATCGCATTCAAGGCGCCACCTTCATTATCGAGTATGACAACGTCCAAAACGGCGCCAACCACATTCACACCGTATGGCGGGATTTCGACGGTGACTTCGGCCGGGATCTGCTGCGTGAACACTACCGTTCGGCACATCAATAAACGCTCTCTTTATTGTTCATCCATGACACTCTAATCCGGACAAGCAGTTAAATTTACAGTGAAATCCGCCACCGGCAGGATTCACTTCACATTCCGATTCCCGCAATTAATTATTGACATAGACCACATAAAAATAGTTTCTAAGAAAATAAATGCGCAAATGCCAAAGTCTGAGATCCGCCTCTGGAAGAATAACACAGATTCAAGACGTCCAAAGGCAACGCCGCCCCGCCTGATTGAAAAAGAGACTGAACCATAAAGAAAATCAACTGTTTACCAGGAGTAAAATTATGACTAATTATCTGACACAGGATGAGCTGGATGGCATGCTGGCCTGGCCGACACCTGCCATCTCGAATGCCATCGAACTTTTCAACATCAGGCCCCGCAATGCAGGCTTCATGCTGCCGGAGATTCAATGCCGGTATCCGAACCTGAAGCCGATGATCGGCTATGCCGTGACAGGCGTAATTACGGCGGATGCGCCGGGGGGTCACGAGGTATCCCGCGAAGAATGGTGGCAAGAGATCCAAAAGTACCCTGAACCCCGGGTGGTGGTGCTGCATGATGTTGACCGGCCGGTGGTTGGATCCTTCTGGGGCGAGGTGAACGGTAACATTCACAAAGCTCTGGGATGCACCGGCACGGTCACCGACGGGTCCGTTCGCGACCTGGATGAAGTCGAAGATATCGGTTTTCACTTTTTTTCCAGCTGTGTCACCGTCTCTCACGCCTACGTCCACATGATTGATCTGGGCATCCCGGTAAAAGTCGGTGGATTGGTGGTCAAGCCCGGCGAACTTCTCATGGGCGACAAACACGGGGTTATTTCCATACCGCTTGAGATTGCCGCAGACATTCCCCAGGCCGCCCGGATGGTAGAAGACTGGGAGCGTCGGGTGATCGATTTCTGTAAATCAGAAGATTTCAACATGGCAGGGCTACTGGAGCGTTATCTGGCTCCCCGCCCCTCCTGGCCGCCTAAATAGTTTCCATCTGGAAATGGCCCTTTTTCCGATGAGCTGCGTTCTCCGCGGGTTTACTTCCTCGACGTACATTAGTACGCCTCGTCGTAAACCCTTGTGCGGCCTTGCTTATCGAAAAAATTGCTCATTTCCAGATTGGAAACTAATTCGTGCCCGGTTTAATTTCCGGATGGGCACTTGATTGGTTGTCAGGACCCTCATCGAGCAAAAAACCTTGATTAGGGTGTCCGTCAATAGTTGTTCCTGGTATGGTGTCATAAAGATCACTATCTTAATCCGACCTTGATATCTCAAATATCACGGTGCCGCCGCCTGTTAGATCGCAAGGATCTAAACATTGGACATATGCACTATCGGATTCTCCCCGCGAAAGTCCCAAATCTTTCGCTTTCACACCTTTTGACAAAGCCACGTAATAAGGTAATACTGATGCCAATGAGTGCATACAAATCATATCTGTATCTGCGGGATCAATAATATATCCCTTTTGCAACGTTATCCTGTCGCCGACATTATAAACCGGACAGTTTCCCTTGATATCGATTACCGTTAATAACAATTTCATTGTTGTAGACCTCACAAGAAAAGTTTTAAATAAGACTATGGGATGTCACCTGCTCCTGTACGAATACTGCCTTTATCGTATCAAAAAGCTCGATTGAAGTATTCGTCGATAGTTCTCCGAGGTGAGCTGGTATTAAGATACTGTCTATTTTTTATTCTTTCCATTGAAAAGATATGGAATAGCGATTGCTATTCTTATAAGATACAACTAATAACCAACAACAGACAAGCGATAATGACAAGGAGGTAAATAATGGGAGCAGATGGGAACGTCATAGGCCTGGTTGGCAGCCCCAACCGCGAGGGACGCACAAATCAGCTGGTGGCGGCTGCGCTGGAAGGAGCCGCCCGGCAGGGTGCCCAAACCGAATTGATCCACCTGGCGGATCATGTTGTGGCAGCATGTAAAGACTGCCTCCCCTGGGTGTGCAAAGACAACTTGGAGTGCACTTATGAAGATGAAGCCTTCGAATACATAAGCCGCAAAATTCTGAACTGTGGTGCTCTGGTCCTGGGCACGCCGGTTTACTGGTGGGATACCAGCGGGTTGGTAAAGTACTTAATCCTGAAAATGTTCCGGGTGTATGCGCGTTCAGCGCCCTTACAGGGGCTGCCGGCCTTTGGGATCGGCATCGCAGGCGGGACGGGAAACGGCCTGGTATCCGGGCTCCGTCCCGTGTACCATTTTTTCCAGATGATGCAGATGCGCGCTGTAGAGCCGCTGCCGGCCACTCGCTTCAATTTTGCTAACGCTGTTGAGCAGGCTCGAAAACTCGGTAAACAGGTGGCCGCGATGGCCGATCAGCGTCATCCGTTTGCCGGTCTCGAGGAGCGACTGTTGTGGTATGATGCACTGCCCTATCTGGGTTTGAGTCGGGCTGCCGAACGGCTGCTGCTGGCTGACCTTGCGATTCAGGCCCTGCCGTCGCGTGAAAATGCAGCCATTGCCTTCGGCCTGGCCCGGGCCGATGAACTGTCGGCAGCCGGCAAGCCGGTGGATTCATTAATCGAGGTCACCCGTGTATATGAGGCCGGCGTCAAAGCCTTCGAGGAGCAGCAATAAGAAGAAGAGTGGAACCGGTAGGCGAGTTTATGAATATTGCGTTAATATTGCAGGCAACTAAATTCGATTTCCAGCCGATCGCAACAGGTCGCATTTTTTACAGGGCGAATTTTAGAAAATTTTCCGGCTCTTTAACGGGATTATTCCAATAAATACGCAGTTCACGTTTGTCTAAATCGAAAAGCGCCGAACACAAAGTTGCATCGATATCCGGAAGTGTCGCGTCACGGTATACCGGATAGTCGCGATCGGTTTGATCCCCAAGAACAGCCAAAACAAGGTCTGCAGCCCCAGGCGGTTCTTCGCGACACAGGGCCCTGGCTCGCTTCAGCCGTACCCGGCTGGAGGGCGAAATTTCCTGTTTCTGCTCTCTCAGTTCGAAATAGTGGTTCGTGTGCACATATTGCCCCTGCACTTCATGGACATGATGGCATTGGGGTGCGACCTCGACACTGACCATCCGCCGCTCGGATATCGATCCGATGTTGTAGTTAAACCCCGAGGCCCGGCCGGATATGGTGATGTTCCGGATGGCTTCCTCCAGGCTGCGAGCATCCAGCAGGGAACGGGCCAGAAAATGCCGGCTTATACCGACCGATACCGGACGCGGCGCAACATGATTGATCGTATGCACTATCCCGGACGCATTAAAACCAAAGGCATTCCCGGGCAGAAAGCCGGGATAGCTAAAAGCGCTGAAGGCCGGTTGATCGTTCAGACTCACCTTCACCACAAACATGACGCCCAGAGAAGCCGGGCTGCCATCTTCATTGTGTCCGATCAACGCTGTATCATCGCTGAAAACCAGACAGTCGGAGCACTGCCGGCCGGCAGTCTGGAGGATATCACCGGCCTGATGCGCAGACGGTACCAACCCTGAAAACTCCCCCCGCAGGTTGGCCAGAAAAATCTCTTCAAAAGGGCGCTTGGCGCCGGCTGCGATTCCTTCGAGTTCTGACAGGTACCCGGGGAAACGGGTGCGGTGCAGCGCGAGATATGACTGATAATAGTTCTTACCGGTTGAGGTGTGGTAGAAGGGTAACAGATGCTGTTGCAGCAAATCGTAATTGTCAAAAAATCGGTGAATTGCATCGGCAGAGCGAGATCCGATAGCCAGGCCGACATCATAGTGGTTGCCTCCGGCCTCGAATTTTTCAATTCTGTTCATGGAGTTCTCCGGTTTAAGCTTTTTGTTGTTATGCTGTCGCGAGTAAAACCCTATCAAACAATATAAAAATCCAACAATCCTTAAAGCGCCATCACAACCGCTGCCAGGTGACATCGAAAAGCTTATTACGGAGATATTTTTGTGTCAACGACCTTTTGTAAACGAGCTGATGAATCTTGGCACCGAATCCCTGCCGCGGTAAACACCGAAATGCCCCTCCAGCAGCAGATCGGCGTCCAGGTCGAGAAGCTTTTTCAAAGACGCCTGATAGGCCGCTTCGTCGGATAGCAGGGCCGGGTGGAGCGGGCCGTGGACGTCCTGGCCGGAACCCGCTGACAGGTGCCACCTTCTTGATGGAAAGTTGTCGGTCTGGCATGGGAGTCCGGCGTCGAGATTGATTCCAACATTCGCAGCCTTTTTCACTATTGACAGCTTGATGAAAAACTTTGTATTCAAAATCCGTAATCATCGATCTTTTATATATTCGGGGTTTTGCTTTCCGCGAGTCTTTCTGATCTTAGGAACCCACAAAACATAGGTTACGACTATGAAGCCATTCGAACAGTTCCCTGCTCGATCGAGAAACCAAATTCGCTACGTACTGACGGACATTGATGACACCCTAACCGTAAATGGACGCTTGCCGGCCGTTGTTTTTGTTGCCATGGAGCGACTGCAAGCCGCGAAAATTCGCAGCATCCCCATTACCGGCAGACCGGCAGGGTGGTGCGATCATATTGCGCGGATGTGGCCGGTGGACGGTCTGGTGGTTGAAAACGGGGCTTTTTATTTCCGGTATGATGATCCGATCCGCAAGATGCAGCGACGGTATTTTAAGACGGAAGGCGAGCGCAAAGCGGATCGCCAAAAATTAGAAAAATTACAGCTGGAGATTTTGGAAAAAGTTCCCGGCACCAGCCTCTCGGCAGATCAGGCATATCGCGAAGCGGATCTGGCCATTGACTATTGTGAAGATGTACCGCCGCTCCCCACTGAAGATGTCGATCGGATTGTCGACTTATTCAAAAAGGCAGGGGCCGAGGCCAAAGCCAGCTCCATCCATGTCAACGGCTGGTTTGGTGAATATGATAAATTGACGATGACGCGGGTTTTATTTGAGGAAGTCTTTGGAGAGAATCTGGAAGAGGTCAAAGAAGATGTCATCTTTATCGGAGACTCTCCCAACGACGCGCCAATGTTTGACTATTTCCCAAATTCGGTCGGTGTGGCCAATGTTTTGCATTTTAAAGGCAGAATGCCGTACGAGCCGACCTGGGTCACACAAAAAAAGGGCGGATACGGCTACGCTGAGATGGTGGATACGCTGCTTGCTCGCTGATAAGATCAAGACACAGACTGCAGATCGTTGGAATTTGACCTTTTAAGCTCTAAAAAACCTTGGACCGTATTCAACTAAAAGAGTTTGGAGCAACCGTCAACCAATTGAAAAAAGGAGGGTCAAAATGGGTAAAAACCTTGAAACAAAAAACGGCAAGCTGGAGAAAACATTTGCAAAACCGTTAACGCGCCGCTCATTTCTTAAGAAAAGCGCGACCGGCGCCGCTGTCGCCTTTACCGCAGCCTCCATGGGTCCCTTTGTCCGCACTTCCAAGGCTGCAAAACTGGAGCTGCGCTGGCTGGGGTGGGAGCACTACAATGTGAAGAAGCTTACTGCCAAGTTCGAAAAGCAGTATAACTGCAAGGTCAGCGCCGGGTTCTTCGACGGAAACTCGGAAGCCTACAACAAGCTGCGCGGCGGAGGCGTGAAAGACTTCGACCTGGTGATGGCCGATGGCTTCTGGCCCAGGCTGTATGCCAAACAGGGTCTCACGCAGCCTGTTGATTACGGCAAGATCTCAAACATGCAACATGTGTTCCCGGTTTTCATGCCGCCCAATTTCATGCTGCTCAAAGAGGAAACGGGTGCCAACATGATTGCCGCACCCAACTGCTGGGGCGGGTACGGGATAACGATAAATATGGACAAAGTGGCCGAAGAAGACTCCGATTCCATCTATCTGTTGTACAATCCGAAGTACAAAAAACATCTTTGTGTGAGTGCCCGTTTCGAAGAAAATATCGCCTTAACCGGTATCCTGGCTTGCTACCGGATGGGAACAAAGGATAAGCCGCGCCCGGACGGCAAGCCCTTTAATCCCTATGTGCTGTATGACAATGAACTGGCTGAGTGCAAAAAGCTCCTCATCGAACAGAAAAAATACCTGCTGACCCGCTGGAACGACGAGGCCACGCTGGAAAGACTGCTTCGCGCCCAGGCAGTATGGGCTGCGCCTGAATGGTCCGGCGTCTACCGCCTTATCCACTTCGACTATCTCGACGGCAAATCCAAGCTGCGTATGAAGCATTTGCTCCATCCCAAAGAAGGCGGTCTGGGATGGGTGGATACCTGGTGCATGACCTCCGGTGTCAAAGACAGTGAGAAAGCCGAGTTGGCTCACAAGTGGATCAACTTCCGCTTAAAACCCGAGAATATGGTCGTTGTGGCCGAAGAGATCGGCTGGGCCCCCACGGTAGATGTGCGCAAAATGATTCCCAAACGATACGTCGACACGCTCTTTCTGAACAACACCGATGCCATTAAAGGGCTGTATCAATTTGACGCACCGTCATCACCGGAAAAATGGGAGCGTATCTGGTCAGAGGTCGAAGCTGCCTGACCGATTATTGCTGAAATAAAGCAGGAAGTGCAGCCGGTATGGCTGCACTTTTCCAGCATCTTCAATCTTTCAAGCCATGGAAATCAGCAATGACCGAGCCTGCTTTGAAACTGGAAAAAGTTGAAAAGACCTTTGACAAGATTCGCGCAGTTGACAAAGTGAGTCTTGACGTCAGTCAGGGCGAATTTTTTTCACTTCTCGGTCCGAGTGGTTCCGGGAAAACCACGCTGCTGCGAATTATTGCCGGCCTGGAAACACCGGGCAATGGTTCGGTTCACATTGGTGGCCGCGATGTCACCCGGCTTCCGCCTTACGTCCGCGGCATCGGAATGGTGTTTCAGGATTTTTTGCTCTTTCCCCATAAAATCGTGGCCGACAATATCACCTTTCCGTTAAAGATGCAGCGACTGCCGCGCAGCAAACAAAAAGAGCAACTCGATTGGGTTCTGTCGCTGGTGAGAATGGAAGGCTATGAGAACCGCTACCCCCATCAACTTTCAGGCGGTCAAAAACAGCGGGTGGCCTTGGCCCGTGGATTGGTCGCACGACCCGATATTCTGCTTTTGGACGAACCGCTGGCAAACCTGGACCTCGAGTTGCGTAAAGAAATGGAAGTGGAGATGCGACGATTCCAGGCCGAGCTGGATATTCCATTTATCTATGTGACTCACAATCAGGAGGAAGCACTGACACTGAGTTCGCGCATGGCCGTCATGCATAACGGTAAATTTGAACAGGTCGGCGCCAAGCTCGACCTCTACAGCAACCCCAAAACCCGCTTTGTCGCATCTTTTCTGGGGTCACCGAATCATATCCGCGGCAAATTAAAGCAGGTGGACGGCAATATCGGCAGCCTGCAATGGAAAGGGGTTGATTTGTTCATCCCGCTGCCTTCCGGCGCAAACAGCGGCGATAAAATTGACTATTTCTTGAAACATGAAAGAATCTTGATTCAATCTCCCCGGCAAACCGATCCTGTCCAGAGTGAGAACCGTTTGGTCGGCAACCTGCGGGATATTATCTTCAAAGGGCAACATTCAGATTACTTTGTCATATTAGAAAACGGCGAGGAATTGATCGTCAGTGCGGCGACCGATTTGCCGTCACTGAAGATCCGCCAACCCGTCGAAGTGTGTTGGCTGCCGGAAGCCGGTGATGCCTTCCTGGCGCAAGGAGACTAACGATGGTGTCCGTTTGGAATATGCGGCAGAGTCCCAATTTCCGCTTTGCAATGCTTACCCTGCCGGGTGCCCTGTTTTTGCTCATTTTTTTGGTATTGCCCCTCATCTCCATCTTGGTTTTCAGTTTTTGGCGGACCGAAAGCTACGAGCTGATTGCCGATTGGAACATTGAAAATTACAAAACCATCCCGGGCCAGAAAACCTACTTGACATTTATGTGGCGCTCGCTGGTCATGGCGGTTTCCGTTTCTCTGGCATGTCTGATCTATGCCTATCCGGTGGCGTATTTAGTCGCCAAGCGCGGCGGACGCTATCGCCTGATTCTGGTGCTGTTGACCGCCGCACCTTTTTTTACCGGCATCATTTTACGGGTCACCGCCATGCAGCAAATCTTAGGGCCCATCGGGCTGCTGAACATGGCGCTGCAGACCTTCGGATTTGAACCGATCGAAATCCTGATGTATTCCAATGTTGCCTCCGCTATCGGGTTGGTATATCTCTGGATTCCTTTTATGGTGCTGGCCATCTACCTATCCTTGCTCAATTTCAATTTCGATCTCCTGGAGGTCGCCTACGTCAACGGTGCCAAACCCTGGCGGGCTTTCCTGGAGATAACCTGGCCGCTGAACTGGATCGGAACAGCCATCGGTATCGTGTTGGTGTTCATCCCTACCTTTGCTGCTTTTGTAACCCCTCGTTTTCTCGGTGGCGTCAACGGGGCCCTTTACGGGAATATTCTCGAACATCAGTTCGGGGCAACCGGCACGTGGGCCCTGGGCTCTGCCATGGGTGTCGTATTATTCTTTATCTGCCTCATATTTATTACCATCATCTGGCGCACCATCAACTTACAGCGAAGCGGCTATACCGGGGAGGAATTTTGAAATGGCGGCTGTAAGTCCCAAAGAACGGGCCGTTGTTGCCACCCAATCGAGTTTACTCGTTTTTCTGTATATATTTCTTTATCTCCCGATATTCTTTATTATTTATGTTTCTTTCGTGGATAATACCGTGTGGCCTTTTCCACCGGAGTTTACCTGGGAATGGTATCAGCGCTTATGGATAATGAGCGACTTTCACCTAGGCTTGCTCAACAGTGTTTTGATTGGAACGGGAACCGGCGCTCTGGCGAGCATCTTCGCTGCGTCGGCCGCAATCGGGCTGTTGAAGTATCCGTCCCGCTTGCGGGGCTTTTTTGCGGTGCTTTACCTTTCGCCGCTGTTTGTCGCCGGTATTCTGATCGGGATTTCATCCCTGATGTTCCACCGTAACATAATGGGCCTGCCGGGCAATCTCACATCGGCGATCCTGGCCAATACGACCCAGGCGCTGTCTTTTGCTTTCCTGGTCATTTTGGCTCAGCTCACGCGCTATGATTGGCGTATGGACGAGGCTGCCATGGTATTCGGGGCCCGTCCATCGCGCTGTTTCTGGGAAGTGACCTTGCCAACGATATGGCCGTCGATTCTGGGAGCATTCCTGGTGAGTTTTATCTTGGCCTTTAACAACCTCGAAATTACTTTTTACAACATCGGGGCGATCGCCACGCTTCCAACGATTGCCTGGGGCACATTACGGCACGGCATCGAACCCGAACTTTATTCCCTGGCAGCTATTATCAACGGCCTGGTTTTTCTTATCCTGATCATCCTGTTTTTTCTCATCCGGCTCGGCTTTGTAAGGCTGGGGTACCGGGGACAGTAGTTTTGCATGGCAGCAAAACCCGGACCAGCCGGTTTCCAACAGGCACTATTACATTATTATGAATACCAGGCTATTGGAATGTTGGAATACCGGAATATTGGCTCTGGTGAAATGTGAAAAAAGATAAAAAATATACGTAGCATAGTGTAATCAATCCGCCGGCGCTAAAATCTAACAAGTTTCTTCAGTTTTCAAAGAACACTCTACAAGCTGGGAAGTGTTTTTTCAGGGCGGAATAATTAGGGAGTTGACGCATGAAGCGGGTTCTTGCGATTGACCAGGGTACGACAGCAACTAAATCCTACATCCTAGATACCGACGGGCATTTCCAGTTTTGCAGCTCTGTTGAGCATCGCCAGATTTATCCGCATCCCGGCTGGGTGGAGCACGATCCTGAAATCCTTTTAAGCAACGTTCAGGAGGCCATAGCGGCCGAAAGAAATATCCAGGCCATCGGCATCGACAACCAGGGCGAGACGGTGATTGCCTGGGATGGCGCCAGCGGTTTACCCATCAACAATGCCATTGTTTGGCAGGACCAACGAACGACCGATTTGACCGATGAACTGAAAGCCAAAGGAGCCGAACAGCTTACCTTAGAACGTGCCGGGTTGCCGTTAGACCCCTATTTTTCGGCCTCCAAGCTGCGCTGGATCTTAAAGAATGTTCCCCAGGCCGAAAAACTTCTTAAAAAAGACCGGCTCAAGCTGGGTACCTCCGAAAGTTTTTTTATCCACCGGCTGACAGGAGAATATGCCACGGACGTAACCACCGCATCACGAACCAGCCTGATGAACCTTGCAACCTGTGACTGGGACCCGGAGCTGTGTGAGCTTTTTGAAATTCCGATCGAGATTCTGCCGCAAATCAGACCCACGACCGCTCATTTTGGTGTCTTGACCTCCAAGGGCCGGCAAATTCCCATCGCCGCCAGTGTCGTCGATCAGCAAGCTGCCTTGTTGGGTCACGGCTGCTATGCAGCGGGTCAGGTGAAAGCGACATTCGGGACCGGCGTATTTGCGCTCGCCAATGTCGGAGAGCGCATTCACAGTGATCACGCCAGCGGCATTTTATCCACCGTGGCTTGGCAGCTGGCCGATTGCAAACCGGTCTACGCCGTTGATGCCGGGGTGTACAATGCCGGCTCGGCCGTGAACTGGGTCAAAAACCTCGGGCTTTTCAATGATTTTAGCGAAATCGATCATTTCGAAAAATCCGCCGCTATGTTGCGCAGACTCGCCTTCGTGCCGGCGTTATCCGGACTGGCCTGCCCTTTTTGGGATCGCTCGGCTGCCGGCCTGTGGTTGGGAATGAGTCTGGAGACAACCAAAGCGGATCTTTGCCAGGCGGTCCTGGAAGGCATCGCTATGCGCACCGCACAGCTGCTAAATGCGATTTCCCGCCTGACCGGTGAGCACAGCAGCCTTTCAGTAGACGGCGGGCTGATCAATAATTCGTATTTCTGCCAATTCCTGGCCGATGTTACCCAATGCGAAATCGTGGTTCCGGCTTCACCGGATATTACGACCTACGGCACCGGCCGCCTCGCATTGATAGGCAGCGGAATGGTTAAAGATCTTTCCGATCTACCTCCTGCAGATAAACCCCAGGCTATCATAACTCCGACCAGAGATTTGACCCACCTAAAAGAGCTCTTTGCTGAAGCGGTTAACCGGTCCAGAAATTGGCGCTAAATATTTGATTACAAGCAGCTAAACCAAGGTGGGATGCGCAGGGATTTCTTTAATTGACTTGGTCATTTTCATAAACTAATGGGGATAATATTTAGTTAAATCATATACATTGTAAGTGTATCTTATTGCAATTCATTTATAGAAGATAGAGTTTGGCAGCCACGTTTTTTAAAGATTAGTGCGGAAGAGCTGCCGACAGGAGAATAGTTATTTGAAAGGAGTCACAAAATATGGAATATCAACAAGCAATTGAGAAGGCAGCCGATTTGGCTTATCAGTACGAGATGAAGTATTTTGGATGCAGCCAGACAGTTCTGTCCGCGCTGATGGAAACATTTGATGTTGCGAGTCCAAACGTTTTGCGTGCCGCCACAACTTTTTCCGGCGGAGTGGCGCGAAGAGGCAATGTTTGTGGATCGCTTTCAGGAGGGCTTATCATGATCGGTTTGCTCACCGGAAGGGATGATCTCGAGATGTTTGATCAGTATCAACGCGGAATGAAATTTGCCGACAGGCTTTGTAAAAAATTCGAAGAAGTCTATGGAAGCGTCGTCTGCAAGGATGTTCAGAAAATCAAGTTCGGGCAATCATTTGACCTGCTCAAAGCGGAAGAAAGAGAACAGCTCCATAAAGCCATGCAATCAAACCCTGATGGATGCCAGGCTGTTGCTCGCGACGCGGCAAAATGGACCGCACAGATCGTAGCTGAAATACTTCAGCAGGGTCCACCGCTGGCAAGAATGATTGCGCGATAAAAATATCAGTCATGAACTCGAAGGCGCCTTTTGCCCGGCGTGCAGAGTTAAGATGGCATCAGATCCATCACTAACTTTTTTGTCAGATTTTTCTAAATTATCTCTTATGTTGGGCTCAGCCTAATCTGTTGTTCAGCTTTAGAATCCGGACATAGCCTTCCGTTTTTGATTTAGTGAGCCGCACGCAACTCTTCTCTGATCACACGTCGCAACGTCTCCTCATTCATCGGCTCTTGCTTTTTGTCCAGAAATTGCCTCAAGATGCTATTGATCATGGTTTGGTAATTCCCACCGCCGGCCTTGTGGACCGCCTCTTTAAAATAATCAACGATATCTGCATCAAGCCGAATTGTAATACGCACCTTGTTAGGATCAGGCTTGATTACCGGCCCACGTTTTCCTCTGCTGAAATTATATTCTTTTCTCATAAGTTGCTCCCGTAAATTTTTTTTTTATGTAGACTTTTTAAGTTTCAAAACGTCTGTATAAATATAGGCGGTTAAAATATAACTCCCCTGTAATTCCGCCTCTGCCAGAAAGATTATTCAGACTACAACGGATACTAAAGTCTATTCCAATGGTAAAAACACCAATGTCTTAACTCTTCATAAGGTTTAGAATAAAATGAAAATATTATATTAATTATTTCGGACACTGTTTGTTCTGCCTATCATGATGATTTTTGTGAGTCCGGCCTATGCCAGGTTTGATCAGGATTGGCAAGAGGAAGGAACAATTCTCGTGGGCCGCATCTCCCACATCGAAGGGCAGTTGTCGCGCTATGACCCTGATGGGAATGATTGGATAGCTATGGTCAAGGACGCACCATTCGGCGTCGATGATTTATTGTATAGCGATTCTGACGCGAAAGCAGAACTTATCTTACCCAACAAAACATGGGTGAGAATGGACAATGAAACACAGGTTCAGCTCGTTGTGCTGAAACATAGGGTAACCGAACTCGACCTGAGTTTCGGCAGAGCGCGACTATATAATAAAAGTTCAGCGGCCGAGGTCAATGTCACCACACCCTTTGGCAATGTCATGGCCCCGGCCGGTGCGACTTTCGATCTGCATGTCGACGAGGGTGCAGTTAAAGTCAATGCGCTTAAAGGGAAGGTATATTTTGTCCACAACACATCTGACGCCCGGCATGAGGTCATTGCCGGATCAGCTTCCATTTTTGCAGATTTGATACAGGTAACCGCTTCCCGAGGTTTCGTTGACCGAAGCTGGAGTGAGTGGAACCGGAACCAAGACAACCGGTGGGCCGAAAACATGCGGACAAGGGGTGAATCAGTAACATATCTTCCGCCGTCTTTGCACGATCACGCCCACGCCCTGGACGCCCACGGCAGATGGGAAAGGGTTTATTATGATGGTGCCTACTACCGCTTTTGGCGCCCTGTACATATTGGTGTCGGCTGGGCGCCCTTTACGGCCGGCACATGGACGATCCGGTGGGGGGACCATGTCTGGATTCCGCATGAGCCCTTCGGATATGTGACCCACCACTACGGTAACTGGATCTTTACCGGGGGTTACTGGTACTGGGCACCGCCGGTGACGCGTGTGATGATTCATGCGGGCCTTCCCCTGCTTAAAATCGGATTCGGCTGGTACCCGGGCCGGGTGTCGTGGATACACTCCGGTGTCCATGTGGGTTGGATACCCCTGGCGCCTTTTGAACCCTATTACAGCCACCGCCACTGGGGCCGGCGTTCGATCGTGGTGGTCCGGGGCGCCCATCCTCACTATCGTTCACACAGATACAAACACCTTAAACATGCCGTGATCATCCACTGGAGCCACTTATACCGCGGTAAAAACTACAGGCATGCGAAGGTCCGACATATTTCACATGCCACCGTCCTTAAAAGGTTTCGCACGGAACCGGTTCTCAACAAAGCAGCCATAAAAAAGTATAGATCCATTCAAAGAAAAGATCGTTTCCACCGGATGCATGAGCCACGCAAGCCGCGACAGCCTGTTTTAAAAGGCAGTAGGACGCATCGATTTGTTAAACTCAAAGCCTTGCCCCGTCAAAGACGGGTCAGAACTTCAGAAACTGCGCGAATCAAATCGACGAGAGCTAAAGGCCGGCCGGTCCATATCCAACAAACCCGAAAACCGGTTTCGGCCTCACCCCATGTAGTCAATAAATCCGGTAAAAAGGAAAGGCGACGATCTAAATATCAATGGTTGGCCAGAACACATACGCAAAAGCTAAAAGATATAAAAAGACTGGAATCCCGGAAACATCAAAAACGGATTCGGCACAGAGCGCTAAAGTGGCAGAAAAAAAGGACGCCTGGACCTGTGAAACCGCAAATGTCCAAACGGACTATGACGCGAGCACCAAAAAAAGAAGCGCGGGGTGGATTTAAGCCAGGATCGACCAGCACCCGCCGGCGTCCTGCCATAAAGAAACAAAGCGAAGGAAAAATCTTTAAACAGGATAGACGGCTTCGAGGCCAATCGCAACAGCCTCGATATCAAACCAAAGCTCGTACGACAAACAGGCGACCTAAGGGCTCGGGAAGTCGTTTCTCTTCCCAAGAGGGTAGAAATAACCGCCGCAGTTACCGTTCAGATTCTGTCAGGAAATAGAGGCGGAAAGCAGACATTACACGATAGATTTTCCCCGAATTTTAATTAAACCTTCAGGCGGGTGCCCATTTCCACCAATTATCTTCAGGATTTCTTTCGTATGCCGCGCTCGCTGCACCAGGCCGGAAAGCACTTGCACACTCTTTTTCAATCTCTCCGTGCCGGAGGTCATCTCAAGAAAGCGCTGACGCTCATCAGGGGTGAAGCCCTCCAGGGATGCAATAGCAAATGCAATATTTTTCGGTCTGGTGCGGTCAAATAAGTCCCTATGGTCGGGAAGAAAATCCGCGCCAGTCGTTTCTTTAAGCTGTTGCCGCGCTTTTTCAAGTGTATCACGCACATCGTCAACGGATATTTCATCGTCATCATCGAAATAGACAACCCAAGCTTCCATATAGGGTTTCTCTTCGATAATTTCGTGGATGACAAATCGATCCTTACCTTCCGTGATGATATCCATACGGCCATCGTCGTAATGCCGGGTGACCTCCGTGATCGCGGCCATACATCCCATCGAGCGAATGGCAGTGCCGTCAAATAGAACGATCCCGAAGGGCTTGTTTTCGTTTAGGCACTCTGAGATCATCAGTTTGTAGCGCTCCTCGAATATATGCAGCGGCAGTATCATTTCCGGCAACAGTACCACGCCCAGGGGAAATAAAGGCACTTTTTGGATTTTATCCACGA
>Ga0126332_10000287_pt1 | contig 19086 bp, 22 predicted proteins | sample InaspJWI42metaG_FD_94482 | JGI IMG/M metagenome (GOLD analysis project Ga0126332, IMG submission 94482) | Marine gutless worms symbiont microbial communities from Oahu, Hawaii - Inanidrilus sp. 2 OAHU.JWI-42 metaG | ecosystem: Host-associated > Annelida > Digestive system > Unclassified...
ACTGGCGATCATTAATATTCGGGATCTCGCGCGGTTTGAAAGCGGGAGCGTCGTGGATGAAGCAGCGCTTGTGCGTTTGGGCCTGGTTAGAGGAAAAAGAGACGGTATTAAACTTCTCGGTCAGGGCGATATTGGCTATCCGCTCACGATCAAATTGAACCGTGTCAGCCAAAGCGCCAGAAAAAAAATTGAATCTGCAGGTGGAACGATAGAGGTCGTATAGTATGATAGGCAGCGGGTTCGGCAACATATTTAAAATTCCTGAACTGAAAAAGCGGATTATTTTCACTTTGGCCCTTCTGGTTGTTTACCGGGTCGGCGTACACGTTCCCGTACCGGGGATTGACAGTGTCGCCTTGGCGGAAATCTTTGCCCGGGCAAAGGGTACAATCCTTGGCATTTTCAACATGTTTTCGGGCGGCGCCCTGGAAAGACTGTCTGTTTTCGCGCTGGGCATTATGCCCTATATTAGCGCATCGATTATTTTGCAGCTGATGACGGTGGTTATTCCACATCTGGAACGCCTCAAAAAAGAAGGTGAGCAGGGCCGCAAAAAAATCACCCAGTATACCCGCTACGGCACGGTGATTCTGAGCATCATTCAAGGGTTTGGGATCAGCGTCGGACTTGAGAGAATGGGTGCCGTTATCGAACCGGGCTGGTCATTCAGGTTAATGTCGGTGATTACCCTCACAGCCGGGACCGCTTTTATTATGTGGCTGGGCGAGCAGATCACCGAGCGCGGGATCGGCAACGGCATTTCTCTTATCATCTTTGCCGGTATTGTCGCCAGGATGCCCACGGCTATCGGAAACACGTTCCGGCTCGTCTCGACCGGGGCAATGGGCATTTTCCCCATTATCATTCTGGTGGTACTGATGGTAGCGGTTGTGGCCGCTATTATTTTTGTTGAACAGGGGCAGCGGCGAATCCCGGTGCAGTATGCCAAACGGGTGGTCGGCCGGCGCATGTACGGCGGACAGAGCACGCACCTGCCGCTGAAAATTAATACGTCCGGGGTTATCCCACCGATTTTTGCTTCGTCTATCATGATGTTTCCGGCCACGATATCCAGCTTCACTACGGTTCCGTGGATTCAGGACATCGTAGCCACCCTCACACCGGGCAATGCTGTCTATGAGCTGCTTTTTGTGGGGCTTATTTTCTTTTTCTGTTATTTTTACACGGCTGTGACATTCAATCCGGTTGATGTCGCCGACAATATGAAACGTCAGGGCGGTTATATTCCGGGCATTCGCCCCGGCAAACGCACGGCGGATTATATTGACAGAGTGCTGACGCGGATCACACTCGGCGGCGCCCTTTATGTATCGGCGGTGTGCGTGCTTCCCTCGATCCTGATCACCAAGTTTAACGTTCCTTTTTATTTTGGCGGGACAGCGCTGCTGATCGTTGTCGGCGTGGCCATCGACACCGTGGCCCAGATGGAATCACACATGCTCAGCCGCCATTATGAAGGATTTTTGAAAAAATCCGGCGGCAAGATGAAGGGAAGGTATTAAGAGGGTTGGCCGGTTAGCCGGTTTGCCCGTTGGCCCGTTCGTAGTATAAAACGATAATATCCTTGTTCACCGGCTAACCGGCAAACGGGCCAACCGGCTAACCTAAAGAGCGGAGGCTTTATGGCTAAAGAGGAACCTATAAAGGTCGAGGGTGTCGTGCTGGAAACGCTGCCCAATGCGATGTTCAAGGTTGAGCTTGAAAACAAGCATCAGGTCCTTGCCCATATTTCCGGTAAGATGCGGATGCACTTTATTAAAATTCTGCCGGGAGACAAGGTGACCGTCGAACTTTCGCCCTATGACCTGACCCGGGGCAGAATAACGTATAGATCGAAATAACACCCAGAGGGTATAGGACATGGGGCAAAGGGCAGGACAGACCCTGGTGCCCCAGGCTCTATGCCCTCTGCAAAGGGCCGCAACAAAGGAGTATCGGAGATGAAAGTCAGAGCATCGGTTAAAAAAATGTGCCCGAAATGTAAAGTGGTTCGCAGAAAAGGGGTCGTCAGGATCATCTGTGAAAACAAACGTCATAAACAACGGCAAGGATAGAGGAGGATTGCGGTTTGGCTAGAATTTCTGGTGTTGATTTACCAAAGCGGAAACGGGTTGAGATTGCTTTAACCTATATATACGGTATAGGCAGAAGCACATCCAATAAGATTCTATCGCAGCTCAAAATCGATCCGGATACGAATTCCGATGATTTGACGGAAGTGCAGATCAACAGTATCCGCAAAGTGATTGATAATGATTGCAAAGTCGAAGGTGAGCTCAGGTCCGAAATCGCCATGAATATCAAACGTCTGATGGACCTGGGATGCTACCGGGGCTTGCGCCATCGAAAATCACTTCCGGTTCACGGCCAGCGCACCAGTACCAATGCTCGCACGCGCAAAGGACCGAAAAGAGCGGCGGTAAAGAAAAGAGGCGGCGCAAAGAAGAAATAGACATTTCGGTTTAGCCGGTTGGCCGGTTTGCCCGTTAGCCCGTTTCGTAAAATCGGATGATATCCTTTTCTACCGGCTAACCGGCAAACGGGCCAACGGGCTAACCTAATAACGGAGGCATTATGTATGGCTAAGAAAACCCGTACCAAGAAAAAAGAGAAAAAGAATATTCAGAACGGAATCGTTCATATTCAGTCGACATTCAATAACACCATCGTCACCATTACGGATCCGGTCGGAAACGTCGTCGCCTGGTCGAGTGCCGGCGTGCAGGGGTTCAAAGGATCCCGCAAGAGCACACCGTTCGCAGCTCAGATGGCGGCGCAGGACGCGGCTAAAAAAGCGATGGAGCACGGCATGAAAAACATCGAGGTCTATGTCAAAGGACCGGGACCCGGACGGGAATCGGCATTGCGTTCACTGCAGGCGACAGGGTTTAACGTTGTCATGATAAAAGATGTTACGCCGATTCCCCACAACGGATGTCGCCCGCCCAAGCGCCGTAGGGTGTAGCCGGTTAGTTGATTCGTTAATCTGTTGTATGGTTCGAATGTATCCATCACCTTGGTCCTTGGTCCCATGACAGGTTACCCATTTGATCAATCATTTTTTGTTTAACGTATTAACTGCTTGACCATTTGATTATTCAACAATTTAACTGCTTGATAAAACCTAGGAGGAAAACTTGGCACGTTACACAGGTTCGGTATGCCGTATATGCCGGCGTGAAAACTTAAAATTATACCTTAAAGGCGATCGCTGTTATTCCGATAAGTGCGCTTTTGATCGGCGTGGATACCCACCGGGAGAGCACGGTCAGCGTCGTGGCAGAAAGATATCGGACTACGGCATCCAGTTGCGCGAAAAGCAAAAAGTGAAACGGATGTACGGTCTTTCCGAAAAACAGTTCAGACTGTTTTTCGCCCGCGCGGAACGACAGAAAGGTATCACCGGTATCAATCTTCTTGTTGCACTTGAGCGCCGGCTGGATAACGTTGTTTACCGGCTGGGTTTTACCAATTCACGCTCTCAGGGTCGACACTTTGTGCGACATAATCATTTTATCATAAACGGCAAAAAGGTTAACATCCCTTCCTATCTTGTGAAGGTTGAAGATGTGATAGAGGTCCGCGAAAAGAGCCGGAAGATCCAGACCATCGGTGATTCACTGGATGCGGTCGTTCGCCGTGGAGTTCCCCAGTGGTTGGACCTGGAGAAAGAGAACATGAAGGGCATCATCCAAGGATTTCCGGCTCGCGAAGATCTCACGATGCCGATTCAGGAGCAGCTGATCGTCGAATTATATTCCAAATAAGAGATGGTTTGATGTTGGAATATCATCGCGGATAAAAATCCGCTGCCAAATAATCGTCTTACATAAATCAGAAATTTGTGCCAACATTAAAAAGCTGGAGATGTAAAAAATGTCATCAAGTGAACTTATGTACATTAACTGGCGAGAGATGATAAAGCCGGCAAAGGTTCAGGTAACCAGCAAACCTTCGTATGGCAAATTCGTAAGTGAGCCTCTCGAAAGAGGGTTCGGCATCACTCTTGGAAATGCCTTGCGGCGGGTAATACTCTCCTCCCTGCATGGCGCAGCCATAACATCTGTCAAATTCGATGGCGTGATGCATGAATTTAGCGTAATTCCCGGGGTCTTGGAAGATGTATCTGAAATTATCCTCAATTTAAAAGAAGTTCGTCTGAAAGTCGCCGATCTGGAGCCAAGAGTTGTTCGGATTGAGGTGGAGAGAGAGGGAATCGTTACCGCCGGAGATATTATCAGCGATGACGGCCGATGTGAAGTTCTTAATCCGAACCAGCACATTGCGACCCTTGGCGAAAACGCCAAGGTCAACATGACCATGGCCGTTAATGTCGGGAAAGGCTATTCGCTGGCCGAAGCCAATAAAGACGAAGAAGCACCTATTGGGACCATACCGATCGATGCCGTTTATTCACCGATCAAGCGGGTGAATTACGTTGTCGGTAATGCTCGCGTTGGGCAGAGGACCGACTATGACAAATTGACCATGGAAGTCTGGACCGACGGCAGCATTCAGCCGGAAAATTGTGTTGCTTATGCTGCTAAAATTCTCAAGGAACAGATGTCGATATTTATCAACTTCGACGAAGGTGCTGAACCGAAACCGGACAAGACGGAAGGCGAGGAAAAAAAGCCGAAATGGAATGAAAACCTCTATCGAAGCGTCGAAGAACTTGAGCTTTCCGTGCGCAGCGCCAATTGTCTGAAAAATGCTGATATACACAAGATTTACCAGCTTGTATCCAAAACGGAGGCCGAGATGCTGAAGACGAAAAATTTTGGTCGGAAGTCTCTCAACGAAATCAAGGAAGTTCTGGCTGAGATGGATCTTTCACTCGGTTTAAAGCTTGATGGATTTGCGACTCCTGTGGAAGAGACGGAAGAAGGGGAGTAACTGGTTAAATGAGACACAGAAAAATCGGCTTAAAACTAAATCGCACATCGAGTCACCGCAAAGCCATGTTCAGAAACATGGTGACTTCTCTGTTTAAACACAAACGCATCCAAACCACGAATGCGAAAGCCAAGGAGCTGAGGCGCTGGGCGGATCGGTTGATAACACTTGCAAAGCGCGGCGATTTGCACGCCAGGCGCCAGGCACTGGCGATCGTCAGGGAAAAAGATATCGTCCATAAACTGTTCGAGGAAGCTCCCGCACGTTACGCAAGCGTTTCAGGCGGGTATACCCGTATCGTGAAGCTGGGCCGGCGTTCGGGTGATGCCGCACCTATATCGCTCGTCGAACTTGTTACGCCCGCACCACCCAAGAAGAAGAAAAAGGCTTCCAAAAAAGCGGATAAGGCAGCAGCAGCCAAAAAACCGGTAGTAAAGAAAAAAGCCGCAGATAAAGAAAAAGAAGCTCCGGCTGCACCTGAAGAAAAAGAGGCGGCCGCCGAAAAGGCTGCGCCCAAGAAAAAGACTGAACCCAAGGCAGCCAAGCCGGCCGAGAAAAAGGCTGCGACTAAGAAAAAAGCCGAAGTAAAAAAGACCGAACCTGAAAAAGAAGAGGCCAAACCGGAAAAAGAAGCGAAAGCCAAGGAGGCCGCACCGGCCGAGAAGAAGCCGGCTGTGAAGAAAAAGACGGAAGCCAAAGAGGCTGAACCGGTAAAGAAAAAAGCGGCTCCCAAGAAGAAGGCGCCTGCGGAGAAAGCCGAGCCGGCTGAAAAGAAAGCCACAGCCAAGAAAAAAGCTGAAACAAAAGAGGCTCCGGCGAAAAAGGCAGTTGCCAAGAAGAAGGATGAAGCCCAGGAGGACGCACCGGCCAAAAAGAAGGCAGCCCCCAAGAAAAAAGCCGAAGCCAAAGAAGCGGCACCGGCCAAGAAAAAAGCAGCCCCGAAAAAAAAGGCTGAGGCCAAGGAAGACGAAGCCCCCAGAAAGAAAGCAACCACCAAATCCAAGAAAAAAGAAGAAACCGACAAAAAAAAATAAGCCGTCTGAAATAAGACTGCTAGTGCGAATGACAAAGCCCGGTTCAAAAGAACCGGGCTTTTTTTATCGGGTGATTATTTCATAAGCGGTGCACGGTCACATTAGGCCCTTAGGGCCTTTTTTCTAACAACATGTTGTAAGAAAACGATTGAATATTTTCGATTGACTATTGAATATTTAAGGAATTCTATCAATTCTAACAAAACAATCAATGAAATGACGGAGCGACACGTGGCGCAAGCGCCTGCGCTGCGCGAGCGACCTCCACAAATCTTTCCGCCTCCGGCGGATCAATCTTCAATTCCGGTTTATCCGGGTTGGGTTTTATATCATCTAATTGGCGGATTATCTCTCATATCTATTGATGGCGTAAAAAAACCATTTCAGATACTTCCGCTACTGTCTGATTATCTTGGGTCAGTTCCACCTGCACACGGGCAATTCGACCCTGGGTATCGATTACCCGCGCAGAAGCGATCACATCTTTTGCAGGATCCGCTGCATTTAGGAACTGAACATCACAGTTTAACGGCAATCCCACATGGCCCAGCGAGTTGGCAACGGCCGCCATGGTTTGTTCTGCCAACGTAAATAGGGCGCCCGTATGGGTATAACCTAAAAAATTAGGCAATTGCGCCGTACCAGGCAAACGGGCTGTGGCGTGACCGGCTTCAAATCTCGTAAACTGGATGGAAAGGGCGCGGGCCAGGGGGGTCGCTTCCATAGCACGGCGCAATGCCTCCAGGTCCTCATTTTTAATGGCATTTCGAACGGCTTTCGATTCATTGCTCGAATTGGCTGCATAGAGTTTTTGGCGGTTTCGCTCCTCAACACCGCGAGTCAACCAAGAAACAGCCTCATTGTAGGGTGTAGGGATGTTGAAACGTCGCCCTTCGGATATGATCACTTCATTTAAATTGCCAATCTCGGTGGGGCGTCCTGCCTCTACGTCCTGAAGCATGGAAACGCGGTTGTCCTTGGTAGAGGCAAAGGCCTTTAAAGAAAATTCCAAAGGATCGTCCAACTCAGGAAAATCGATGCCTTTGGCACGGGCCACCTGGGCCAGCTCCCGAGAAAGGGCTTCGATGATTTTGACCGACGGCTCATGCTTTACTGCAATACCACCGGTCAGACCTGTCAGGGCGGCCACCACATTGGTGGAGACATTGGCGATCAGTTTCTTCCAGATGACACTATTAATGTCAGAAGTAGTATGCACCTCCAAATCAACCGCTTGGAATTGCTCAACCATGTTCTTAAATCCCTGGCAGGATACGGCGTCATAAGGACCTATCACTAGTAAAGGGCCGAGCCCCCCGACGTAGCGCACCTCATTCATGCTCACCGGCATTCCCGAATGGGCCGTGATCCCGCCAACAACCCGTTCCGGTCCCACGGTCTCGGCAATGGCCTCTAAATTCCCAAGGCCGTTTTGAACCGAAAGAACGATTGTGTCGTCCCCGATCAATGGCATGGCGCTCTCGATGGCCGAACGGGTGTGGTACCCTTTGACCGCCACCATCACCACGTCTTTAACGCCAACCTCGTCTACTTTCGATGTAATCGGAATCCTGGCATGGGTTCGCTCACCATCAGGCCACTGTAGCCACAACCCTTCTTTGTCGATGAGACGAACCCGCTCCTTCAGCACCTCAATCAGGGTTACGCTGAATCCTTTTTCCCAAAAAAGACCTCCAAAGATGGATCCCAATACGCCAGCGCCGACGATTGCTATTTCCATGGATCATAACTCCTCAAAATAATAAGTTCAGTAACGGTATGCTTTGCATCCAAGCCTTTGTTGGAATATCGGTAGAATTTATCCTCCAGCATTAATTTATTGTCAATCCGGAAATTGCAGATTAACCCATCAACGAACCGCCATTTACCCGGATACGCGTCCCTGTAATGTAATCCGATTCATTTGATGCTAAAAATAATACAGCATTCGCAACATCCTGGGGTATGCCGTGCGCCCCTTTTTTACCTTCTCTATTGAAGGGAATGTCAGCCTGTAAGGTTAGTAGCTGCTCCTCTGAAAAATCGTTATGGATCTCAGTTAAAATTAATCCAGGACATACCGCGTTAACGTTAATCCCAAACTTTGCTACTGATTGCGCTACAGACATAGTAAACCCAATTACCCCTGCCTTTGAGGATGAATAGCCTGCGCTCGTAATCGGCCTTCCGAGTTCCCCTGCCAGGGAACCAATGTTAACGATTTTGCCTGAACACCTTTCTATCATTTGTTTAAGGACTGCCCTTGTACAATAAAAGGTTCCTGTCAAGTTCACGCCAATTTCCTTCGCCCATTGTTCATCAGTCAAATCGAGAATTGTGGGAGCAGCTGATACTATAAATTTAAATCCCCACCTATTTTTTGAAACAATATTATAACCTATGAATAAATGAAAAATTGAAACTGATACAACGAATACCTGAGCAATGATTATATAGTCAGGATCTTTCATAAATGCCATATGACAAAAAATTCCTGCTACGCCTCCGCAAATAAGAAGCAATCCAAGATTTCTGATAGGTTTGAAAAGTTCATAATTAAGCATTTTTTATCTATCAAATAGCCATAACCACATTTTAAAGCAGAGCTTCAATCAACGAAAAGCGACGCTTTAAACTGTTCGAGTTAATCTGCCTCGTTAGGTATTGTTTTTATGTTCCGCAGAAATTACGACAGTCCCCAATCTTTGTTCAGTCTCTACTCTTCGATGAGCTTCGGCAGCTTGCTCATACGAGTAGATTTTGTCGACAATTGACTTAATCTTGCCCTCCTCAATCATTCCCTTCAGTGCGAGTAGTTCTTCCTCCTTTTCTCCGGCAAAAACAAAAATCGCTGCTTTATCAGTAAACTTAGACGTCAGGACAGCCCTCAGCATGTCGGATAAACGTGGATTTGCCATCAGATAGCGTCCCTTAGGATTGAGTGCTTTAACGCATTCAGAATAGGAACTTTTGGCAACCATGCTAAAAATCACGTCATAAGTTTGGCCACTTTTTGTGAAGTCTTCTTGGGTATAGTCGAAGAAATGATCAGCTCCGATCCGACGTAGCATTTCCTCCTTGATGGTGCTGTCAACTGCCGTTACCTCGGCCCCCATTACTTTGGCAATCTGCACCCCAAAAGTGCCGATGCTTCCACCCGCACCGTTTACCAATACCTTTTCCCCATTTTGGATATTCGCTTTTCTCAAAAAGTGAAGTGCATTCAACCCGCCAAGAGGTACAGCTGCCGCCTCTTCAAAGCTAATATTGTACGGTTTAGGAACAAGAGTGTAGCTTTCTGGCAGGCACACGTATTCGCTATATGCGCCCAACCGCAGTTTGGTAGTTCCATAAACCTGTTCTCCCTTATTAAACTTTGAAACGTCTTTGCCGACGGATTCCACTTCTCCTGCAAAATATCCTCCCAGTACTTGTTTCTTTGGCTTTATAAGGCCCAAGGCAACTCGCAAAGGCAGCCAAAACCATTTCACCTGGAAATTGAAACTTCGCATTTCGCAGTCAGCCTTCGTTACCTCTGCCGCATGGACTTTTATCAAGACTTCATCGTCCTTGGGTATAGGTTTTTCAACTTCTTTTATCTGAAGAACATCTGGTGATCCGTATTTTGTATATACAATCGCTTTCATGAGCCGCTTTCAAGATTACTTTAGTTCCGCCCTTTTTCAGTATAGTTCACAACCACCGATCCTATAACTTCGGGAACCTAGAGTGGAGTTGAGACACGTGCGTTTTTTGCGCGCCGATACTCAAACGATTAGTTCGGTTAATTGACTTTAAGTATCCATTCATAACCTAACGTTTCTTAGCAATTTTTTCTGCTAACATTGGGAAAAATCTGTTAAGGAACAGCACAACACTAGTTTTTCCAGGTCGTATTTCTAACTTATTAGATTCTAAACTTCGAAAAACTTCTTATGCCAACAATTCGGGTGCTAGTTTTTTCATATCATCATCACGGCCTCTGGTCATGTCAGTGTCTACAAGAGGCGTAATGATTTTGTATTACATCCCATTTATTTAATCCACCGAACGACCGCGGTCAGGTGCACTGAAAGGTTATACAAAGCTGTTCTTCTTGACAAAGTGTGTGGCGTATAATTTTTCTACGTTTGGGTCACCGAATTTGGAAAATCTTAAATCAATTTTTCTGCCTTTTCCCCATGACTTGTATCCGGTCCAACTGGGCTTCAATTTGCCATGGAGACTATTCCGGCGAACTGTTTTCATAATAAAGTTTATCTTGCCAAGGTTAATCTTGATTACTCGCTCCAGATATGGAACCCGTTTCATCCTCCAATTTTCATAGTCCTTTGGATCGAGGTAACCAAGTTTTATGAATACGTCAACAAAACTGATGTAACCTTTTTCCTTTAAAAGCTCTGATGTGACGGTGCTCAGTTTTGATTGAAGTTTTTTTCGACTCAACGCCATGATTCACTCAAGGGGCATCGTGGCCATCACCGGCGGGGGTGGAGCGCAGCGGAATCCCTGTCCGTGTGCATGGCATTGTTGTGTCAAGTTCTCCTTCAGGGTGCGGAACGATGTCAGAGGTCGCTGCGATATGTGACACCCATACATTCCTTTCCAACCCTAATCTCTAATTTTCCGGGCGACGCTCAGCCGCGAACCTGTATCGAGCCAAGGACCGGGCACCCCACAGTAACGTCACGACGACTGCGGCGACTATGACGAGACCACACAACATGGCTGAGCCCCATGGTGTGATGGCGTTCATCTCGGGAAATGTCACGAGTGCTGAGTTGTCCACAGCGTGGAACACGATGGTTGCAAAGACGCTTTTTCCCGTGTTGTTGAAGATCCACGCCACCAGTACACGGGTCCCCACGAGTGTACACACCTGAGCAGTGAGGACGAACGGATCGGGCATCATGAAGACGAAGAACGGGAAGTGCCAAAACGCCCAGATCATGCCCAGCACAATCGCGGCTCGGAGGGCGCTACCCCGAGCCTCCATCGGCTCGAAGGCATACCCCATCCAGCCCACCTCTTCTCCGGCTGCCAAGAGGAAGAAGAACGGAAAGACCACCGGCAATGCCACAAGCGGAGTTAAGGCAGGAGGAACCGGCGTGCCCAACAAGACGAAACATACCAGGGAAAGCATATAGATGAGAGGCGAAAGGAGGAGGGTGGCTACATACCATCGGCTTTTTGCGATCCTCTTGAAGTCGAATATCCTCCCGATCAGCTCCTTCAAGCCCCCGTTTCCACGCCTTCGAAACGTCAGAATCGAGGCTGACGCGATCGGCGTAACTGTGAAAAGAGCAATGTAGAGGGCCCCTAGCTCGGGCTTGCCGACAACACTCAGGTATGCGAGCACGTTGAGGATGTAGAACGGCACCGAGAGGAAAAGGGTTAGCGCGAAGAAGGCGACCAGAGAGTTGTCTGTAAGATTCTTATTTGGCATCTCGTGTTATTCAGCGACATAACGCTGGCAGTGAGCAGCGGCCCTGATGAATTTCGAGTTCCCACGGCCTTTAACGAAAACCCGCGTTCTTTAAGCCGTCTGCTCCACTGGCTTGCTATGTGTAAATTGTCTATATTTTTTAAATAAGAATTCGGAAGAACTATTTGTTTTTGCGAAAAGTTTTTAATGTATTAATGCTGAGAATGAATATTGCCACATAAACTGGTATTAAAATGATTGGTAATATCACTAACACTGAATTGGGCGATTTCCAAATATCACCCCCTATGCTAATATAGCCTACAAAAAGAATAAACAAAACTAGCGGAAAAGTAATGGATAGTAAATAAATTTTCTTTTTAGCCTTCTCGTACGGTGTAGCGTCGACATGGGGTATTAAGAATCCAATGAAATAAAGGATCCCAGAAGTCACAAGATATAATCCAAAATATGCGAGTACAATTACCTTAATAGGATCTGCAAGAAAATAAAGTTGTTCGTATAGCATTATCCCTTCAGAAGGAAAGAAAAAAGAGATACATAATTTTGCAATTAGAATGATACATAATATTCCAAATAGAATATGTATTGAACCGACTATTTTATTTCTTCTGCGTGATTTAAGTACCATTGCAAAAATTTTTGATATGAACCAGTTTGTTTATTATGCATATACCGCTCAAATTAAACCACATAACCGTGGAGATGAGACGCGGGAAACGCGACAGCGTTTTCCCGTCGATACTCAAACCATTGGTTAATTGCCGGGGTCGTTTTCTGTATGTGAATGCACGTAATCGGTAAGAACCTCATTGATCTTTGTTTGCCAGCCTTTACCTTGTGATTTAAAGTGCTCGACAACTTCTTGGTTGAGTCTAATCGTAAGCTGTTTTTTGGTTGGCTCTTTCTGTGGCCCACGCACCCGTGAAGGTATATTGGGGTGTGTCTTACGAACAGGCTGCATCTTAGATAACATTTTGGTAGAAAGGGGTGGAGATTCCACGGCATCCCAATCTTCTTGTTTTATGTGTTTAGGTTTTTTTTTCATAATATTCTCTCTCGCGTTTATTGGCTTTCCGAAGGCTAATCAGACGGATATTTTTACCGCGCAAAGTATATGTAAGAACATGCAGACGGTAACCTATAAAACCAAGAGCAGTCCAACGCTCTTCTCTGTAATTAAAGCGGTCATCAATAGTTTCCATGGCCGATGCCCAATTAAAATTTTCAGCATCTATAAAATCAACATCGTGTTTAGCGAGGTTGGCAGCCCTTTTGTTTTCGTCCCATTCATATTCCATTTACAAGATCCATATTGTAACTACAATTAAATATTTTGTCAAGCAAATTGTAACTACAAATTAACGGGGCATTTAACGACTAAGCTCACCTGCCGCAATTGAGCGCAGCGGAATAGCGGTCAGGTGCAGCGCATTGTTGGGAAGCCGCTTATCCGTGAGATGTATTAAATATTCAAAATCCCTTCAGCTATGGACAATTATGATGCTTTTTCCACATTTCGGGATCATGCCCTATAGGGATATTTTCACAGGGGTCATCTGATGAATACCCTCGCAACTTGTTATATAAGGCAATCTGCTCAGGTGTTAGGATATTCGGGGTTTTTAAATGTGTTGAAAGATGAACATATCGCAGCTTTTTTTGGACCTGGGCGATTCTTTCGAGCAATATGCTTAATAATTCATAGGTTATCGTTCTATTGGCAAAATGATTATTCAATTCCCTTTCAAGCTCAATCAGTTCAAGGCCTAAAGGGACAGCCTCTTGCTTCATTTTTTTATAAAGATCCTCAATTGCCCGGACTTGTTTGGCGCTGAGTTCTATTTCATCTTTCATTTCCAACAAGTGGGCCGGCCCTGGCAAACCATTTAGCTCCGCAGCTTTGGCTAATCCCCATCCTTTGCCATTTTTTAATTCCTCTATGTCAGTCTCTGATAGACTCTTGATCTCTCTTTTTTCTTCGCCAGCATATTTGGATTTATAAAAATGGTCTGCTGCTGAGAAGGTAGACAGCGGCATCAGTATGAAAATCAAGAATAGAATTGTGACTTTTGTGTTCATGATGATTTTGCCTCTACAAATTCATCGTACAGGGTTAATTATTTGAGCTTCCCAACTGATCCGGGATGAGCTGCAGGTTCCCAAACTTCGAGAATCTATGAAATTTACGTATAACCGCTCGCTTTTTCCTGTCAGCTCCATCCCGTTTGTTGGGCCGCCCTTTGATCTTTTTGTTTTTTATGGATACGACCACTGCACAGCGGCCCAACGGCCAGCGTCACAGGCGCGAGTATACGAGAGAGAAACATAGGGGTCTTCATTCTTCACTCTCTATTAAATTCTGTCAAGAATGAAGACCCGACCCCCTTGTTTTTCGCGCATCATGTAAGCCCGGATCCGTCAGATTCGGTCGCTGTTACCGCCGAACCGTACCAACTGATCGCCGCAGTAACGCTCTTGCCGGCTCCAGCCGCCTATCTCTTGACAATGCCACCCGATAGCTATTCCTATCATTGAGGGCGACGCGCCTGCTGCGACCCCAAAGCCTGCGGTGCGGCGACGCTGGCCGCCGTCTTGACGATCGCCAGGGGCAGAGTGCTTTAATAAGCATGCCGTTCGATATGCGCGACTACCTGTCCAGTCTAACAAAATCGGGCCAAATCTTTGCATAAAATGCCCGCTGGATGCCTCGCACGCTCTCACCGCCGTCAACAACGATATTGGAGCCTACATTGAAGTTACCCGCTCGCGAAGCGAGGAATATGGCCGCCCCGGCGATATTGTCCTTCTCCCCTATCCGCTTGGCCGGAATTACCTTTTTCATCTCGTCTGTGTGATCCCGGGCCGTCGTATTCAAATCGGTAGGGAAATCACCGGGGGAGATTGTATTTATTTGAATCCCCTCCCAGGCCAACCTGTCACCCAGGTGCCGGTCCAACTGTATTACGCCTGCTTTGCTGACGCCGTAGGCATAATTGTATACTGAGTTGAGCTTACCACAGCCGTCGATGGAAGCGATATTGATCACATTTCTCGGGGTTTCGGGCGAAGCCCCCACCCGTAGGAAAGGCAGAAACACCTGGATCATGAAGAAGATGGTTTTGATATTGAGATCCATCACCGCGTCCCATGTTTCCTCAGTAATATCCTCGATCTCCCTGCCACCGTCGCTGATTCCTGCGTTGTTGACTAGTATATCGAGTGACTGCTCCCGTTCACCGTAGGCCTTTGCCAGCTCCTTGATTCCGGCGACTGAACCTACATCGGCTGCGATATAGTCGCAGGGGCCGATTTTCACCAACTCCTCCTGTTTCTTTTTCAGGACCTCTTCCCTGCGCGCTATTATGTATACCTTCGCCCCAAAACTGACAAAGCCCTCGGCTATCATCGCCCCGATACCAGCTGAACCGCCGGTCACCAAAGCGATTTTTCCCTCCAGTGAAAACAGATCTTTCATTTTCAGACCTCCGCGATATTTGTGTTAATATACGCATGCGCTATCGTTGAAGACGGCATGGTGGTAGCGTAATGCATGGCGGTTACGCCTCCGGCTCAATCCGTCGAATCTCCTTGACTATCCGAGACTGCCCAGGTGGCCGGCCAATCTTGCCTCCAGTAGGGATATCCCTATCTTCAGACCCCATTTCACTCCAAAATTAATTATCCGTATATAATTCCCACAGTTCTAACGTCCCTGAGCTCAGCAGACCGGCCCGCGTGCAGCGCGGGATCGGGTCCGCTGGAGCGAGGTGTTCGGTCAGATTCATTTCTTCACAAGCAGTGCACGAGGCCATGCAGATCTCTACCTTCACTCACCGCGGCTTCTGCGGCGTCACGTGGTAATCCAATAAGTGCAATGCCCTTATCGACAGTATTCCGGAATACGCACTCCATGTCATTATACTCCGGCTGTGTCATGTTGACAGCATACACACCGGTCATAGCATGGAGGCGGTCAATGTAGTGATCCCCCTTGCCGCAGAAGTGAATGGCGCCTCCGTCGAACTCGGATAACAACTGCTGATCATACGGTTGGATGAACTCGTCGAACATTTCGGGGGAGAGGTTCATTGCAGAATCATCCCGAATCATGATGCGACCCCTGTACATCATTCCCAAATGAAACGAATACCCATCTCGTGGGGGAACGATTTGTTCCCATTCACGCATGAATAGGATATAGGTCTCAGTGATCAGTTCAAGAAGAGAGTGTACGAGATCGGGAGTATCGATCAAACCGAGGAAGAGATCAAATCCCCAGAGAAGTTCACAGATATCGATGGGGCCTTGCAAATCGGGATGGTATATCTGAATATATTTAGAAACGTTGGGGTAATCCGCAAACAGCTCGACAAAGTGTCTTCCCATGGAAAGACATCGCTCTCCGTAGCCGGTGCGCAAGTCGGGAATACCTCTGTCCAGAAGACGCCTAATAGCGTCAATCCCTCCGCCGATAGGCCTTGTGATTGGTAGCGTGTTTGTCTCCTCGTCCATGATGAATACCTCGGCACCAAACACGGACGATAGGATACCGGTACCATAGTTCGCACGGACGTTCATGACGGCTCCGGTTCCATCTTCAAGCGTGGCTGAGCACTCCACCAGTTGCTGTAGAGCCATGTAATCAAAATCCGCAAGCGCCTCATTCACAGAGACATTAGGCCACTCCACACGCGGCGGTGAAGGGCTTTGTCGACCAGGTAAGAAGAAGCCAGCATTAAGCCCCCCGGTCAGAAAACGCTTCCATTCAAGAAGCAACGCCTCCTCAACAGTAGGATCAATGCGGTTCTCCAAATCTTCAAGATATTGCTCTATCATCCTTGGCCCTTCCTGTCGAACGCTGCTAATCAGCTGCGTGAAACATAGGGTTCTTCATTCTTCACTCTCTTTTAAATTCTGTCAAGAATGAAGGTCCGACTCCCTTGTTTTTCGTAATCAAACTCGCACCGAATATTATAGGCAATTAGACAAAACCACCAAAACGAAGGGGAATATTTCAGATTTTGTAAAATACGCTTCCAGTGGTTTTGTTGATCAACTAAAGGAGCAGTTAAACGTTATACGCCTTCAGCAATGGGATATTGTATGGCGCAATTACGTTCATGAGATGTTCAAGGATCAAACATCCGAGGCTGCTGTTCGCCAAAGGCGTTTAGCATTAGATCTCTCATTCGCAACGGATGAATCAATACGTATATCTAAGATACCTAAAATCAGTATACGCATGGCAGCTGCCTATGCTAAAAAAACCAGAAAAACCATGGTTCGAGATGTCAATAAATTGATAAACATGGGACTCATGGAGCGAACCAAAGAAGGCGTTCGTGCAAGACGAGAGGTCATCCTATCATTCTTGCCAGCCAAAAAATTCAATTAGATAATTCCTCACAGCCCAACGGGCTGCTCACAGGCCGCGAGTTTCGAGCGGTCCTTGTGAAGCAGCAAGGTTGAATTTTCAAGTTGACAATCATTACTCTGCGTATTAGTATTACCGTATTACGTCATACTAAATAGGAGTACATTATGCAAACAGCTATAAGCAAACTTACAAAAAAGTATCAGGCTACTGTTCCTAAAGTTGTAAGAAAAAAACTCAATCTCAATGCTGGTGACAGCATCGCTTTTGAAATCGATAGCGACATAATAAAACTTAGAAAAGCAAGTCCAATACATGTTGAGTTTCTCAGTGCGCTTGTTCCCACTCTAAATGAATGGAATTCAGAAAACGATGAGGAAGCATACAATGATCTATGAACCGTTTGATGTTGTGGTTGTACCATTCCCATTCATTGATTCTGCTCAAACAAAAAGAAGACCAGCCCTGGTGCTGTCGCAACATAAGAATTTCGGGAATATAATCGGACACTCCATATTGGCCATGATTACTAGCCAGAAGAACGCTCCTTGGCCATTGGACTGCGAAATTAAGAGCAAAAAACTGTCGGGATTGGCAGCACCATCGGTTGTCAGGATGAAGCTATTTACCCTCGACAACAGGTTTATAATAAAAAAAATTGGCCATTTATCAAAAAGTGATCAAAAACAAGTCAAACAAAGCCTCACACAAATCTTTGATTACCTGTAGCCTGCAAATCCAACGCCGCGGTTCACAGGCCGCGAGGTACGAGCGGTCCTTTGTGAAACCGCATGTTGTGTGCCGGGCTTGGCCCGGCTGCTAAATGGTGATGCCCGATATTATGACACGCGTGTCGGGCAAAGTCCAGACCCAGCCTGACGGAGGCGAAGGGTAGCTGACGGCAAGTCGAAGATCCCGGACTTTGAGCGGGGGGTTCTACAGCAATGTGCGCCTGAAGGAAGCCGGAGGCAAAAGCGCGGGATGACGTATCCCGCTAAGAAACAGCGGGACGCAAGCGCACGCATTGCCCCGTACCGAAAGGTAGAGGGCAGGCAGATTTGAGGCGGGGTATGGCCGGGATCCGCCGCAGGCGGACAACACAGGACAAAGTCCTCTATCCGTCGTTGACGTACTCCGTATATCTGATCCGCCCAGGCGGGACTGAAAGTAGTCCCGCTTCAGCGGGAGAGGCCAGTTGCGTCTCGGAAATTGGCACTGCTGAAAATAGGACCGGACTATGAGGGGGAACCGGTAGAACAAAACCCCGGCGCTGGTGGGCCATCGCGTCCTGACCACCGTCGAGCCTGACTCCGCAGGGAGGAGGGGACACAAAGATAGGCATGCAACAGCAGATATACGACCGAGTGAGCGAACCGTAAGGCGAGCCCATCACGTAATGGGAGTCAGCAGAGGGCATATTAAGCCAGAGGAAACGAGCTCCCGAAAATCGGGGGAGGCCTCACTCTGGCCCAAAGCCGGAACGGTGCCGTCCCGCTCAAAGTCCGGGAGGTAAATGAGAGTGGGAATAGGAGGTGTGTCTAATAGTTTCATTGCATCAGTCGTATGAAGAGTTCATTGCGTCGCATCGATTCGAAACCCCGATTCGCCGGCGGATGCTGCGTGGTGTGGGAGGGGGGAGCTGCGAGGCTCCTCCTTATCCCGATATGCGAAATTATTTCACTATTTCTATTGAAGTCCACTTAAGGCACTTCCCATCAGGGTTTAATATAAAACCATAAACCAATCCTTTTCGATTAATGTTTTTTTGATGAAACCCACCTATATCCTTCACTGCCTATTCCAGCAGGGTTTGGCGCTGGTACATAGTAAAAGTTAAACGAATAGGCTTGTTTAGAAGTTTTTAGCTTTGCGTTGTTAGGTTCAACCAATTCATCCATTATTGTCGAACCAAAAACCTTTTCCCACGCTTTGCTTAATTTAAGATTATCTCCGATATTTCTAATTGGAACATCTGAATAAACTGGCTCTTTTCCTATGTAAAGAGATAGTTTATTCATCGCTTTCCTACTTTCCAGATCAATTTTCCTGTATTCAATTAAAGACTTCTTTTTATCTATAACCCAATGCCCCCCATAATTCCATCCAATTATTCTCGGATAAGCAATAACATGCCATAGATAGCTTTCTTTGAAAGCACTTCCTTTGTTTATGGTTGATACTAAATAAACTTCTCAAGTTTCGCACCTCTTAATAAGGGCTTACGGCTAACAATTATCTTCTATGTTTACTGCTTTGAAGTAGTAAAGGGCTCCTAATTATGATATATGTAACTATCCAATATAACGTTACAT
>Ga0126332_10000288_pt1 | contig 19008 bp, 15 predicted proteins | sample InaspJWI42metaG_FD_94482 | JGI IMG/M metagenome (GOLD analysis project Ga0126332, IMG submission 94482) | Marine gutless worms symbiont microbial communities from Oahu, Hawaii - Inanidrilus sp. 2 OAHU.JWI-42 metaG | ecosystem: Host-associated > Annelida > Digestive system > Unclassified...
GCCGAAGAAAAATATCCCGGAACAGATTTGCGACTGGTCTACGAACTCGGGGGATATACATCCCCCAATTAAGCCAAAGGTGTCAGTTATTCTTCCCAGAGGTAAGGTGTCCTGAAATTCGTCAGACAGCCAGGTTCAACCGGCCAGTCTGCCACATGGCAATGGCGCTGTAAACCCGGGCCCAGTAGTTAGCCTTCTCCTGCGCCGGATACTTATAAAAATCCTGGGTCCAGTGAAAGGCCGGATTCTGATACAGGTCACGGAAAATGCCGGCAATATGCTTGGGCTGCCAGTTGGCCCGGATAAGGAAATCGTACACAAAGCCGATCATATTTTGCGGTTGAAGCGCTGAGGGATTAGGATACTCGAGAATATGTCTGGTCCAATCCGGAATGTTGGGCTCTTTTCGGGCGTACACCAGGGCCATTCCTTGCGGGATATCGCTTTGGTTATCATAATCCTGGTGGAAGGCATACAGATCGGATCTTTTGTACTCTGCAATGAAGTCTATCAGGGTTTCATTGGAACAGGGGATGTAGCCGGTGAACCTTTGGGCATGCGCCGCTGCTTTTTCCAGATCCCACATGCAATCCAGGATTGCATCCATATCCCTTTCTTCGTCGGAGCTCCGCCCGTCGAAATAAGTGCCGATAACGTCCACCAGAGGCGGCTGATGATATTTTCCGTATTTTTCCTGGTTCTTCTTGTGCAGACTGAAGGGGCTGCGGATGGAGCGCATGAAGGGCGAGCCTTCACTCCAGGTGTTGTCGAGGTTGATGCAGCGGTCGAGACTGTCGGAAATTGTTACCGGATATAGCCCCTTTGACACGTTAGTGCGAAAGGCTTCCATCGTCAGCAGGGAAATATATTCGGCGATCTTGCCCAGGCCGCTGAAAACGCGCGCCGCATCGAGGGATATTCCGTATCTGCGCCGAATGTCATTCTGATCGATGTAATTACATGCCTTGACGAGATCATCTTCCAGATAACCGATTCCCATAAGCTCCTGGGTGGCCCGGTAACCGAGGACGTTTTGAAACAGGAAGTGTCCGCCGGAAGGGGTGTAGTCCAGAAGATACGGCATGCCGCGGGATCGGAACAGGTCCTCGATAAACCGGCAGACAGGCAATATCTGCTCGAAATATCCTTTTTGGGTCTGTTTGTCGGAATACAAAAGATGGTTTTCCTCTCCCAAAAAGATCTCAAAATCAAAGGGCATGAGCACGGATTGAGATTTTGCTCCGATAACGGGAAGATGAACCTGCAGACCTCTTTGGAGAGTGTACGTTTCAAGCTGGTCAACCGGAGCGGTAAGCACTGGGAATGAAGGATCGTATCCCTCATCGCGGAGCTCATTGCCCGCCGCAACGAGATAATCATAAAATTGATAACTATTTTTCAGGCGGGTTAAGACCCGACCATAATATTCCTGGGGCGTCATGATTCCCTCCTATTTGAAGGCAGTGGGGAACAATTTTACATCTAGGTGATATCGTTGTATTTCACCGGTGGCATGCGTTCGTTTTCCTCATGTCTTGTATTGTATACTTTCATTTTCAGATGAAAGCTGCATCTTTGCGCGAATGCGTGGCGACTCAGGGATTACTTTCCGCTGCCTGCATCCGGCTTGTTATCCGACAGCAAGTGGTGCGTAAACCCTTTTCGGATGAGATACTCCCAGGACTGCACAACCTCTGGCGGCAATACATGTGGGGTCTGATATCCCAGCTCAGGATACTTCACAATGCGTTCCACATCCCCCACCATTTCGCTGATAACCCCTAAGAGCCCAATGACGTTGGAAACCTCTTTGGGAAATGAGAACTGCGGACAGGCGGTATAAAAAGCAACTCCCGGCCACTGGATCGGAACGGTCAGTCGAACCCTCAGAATCGTGTTGGGCTTGGTTACGAACGTGACTGTTTGAGCATCGGGCAGCAAATATCGTGTATTGCGGATATTCTCACCAATATTGGTTGCCCTATCCTCAACGACGATTTGTTAAGCACATCTTCTTTTTCAACCCCATGCACTTGCCAATGATCCGGGCCGTCAGCCGTAGAAAAAGCATTCTGGGTTATGAGAAATAAAGACAGTAACAAGATGCTGCGTTTGCATATATTCATTTTCTTCTCTATAAAATTTCAACCGACCGAACTCGAGTCCGGTGCCATGAATCAAACACCCGGCAAAAAAACCGGCTCTAGTCAAGATAGCGACGTGGCTCGACAGATCGATGGACCCAATGAATCAGGGTGTTGATGTCGAAAACCGGCAGACCGGATACCGCCTGCACATGCGACGCAAACGGGCACATATTCGTACACTCGAACAAAATAGCGCCGGCATGCGGACACTCCTGCATGAATGCGCGGGTCATTTCTTCCATCTCGTCCATGAGCACCTCGGTGTCCAGCTTACTGCTGTTGCCGATATAGACTTGTGGAAAAACAGCTTCCGATTTCATTCCTTTCACGTAGACATTAATCGTTTTGGTAGACCAGCCGACCCCTTTAAAGTGGTCTTCGTTCATGAACTTTGCCCGTTCAGTGAAAATTCCAATCGGCCGGTCGTCACCGATCATGGCGTGAATCAGAGGTGCTTGCAACAGAGATGAAGCGAAAACCGGAATTTTCACGGCCTCGGCCAGGTGCTTTTGGAAGGGAGCTAGAAAACCGCAGCTCGTAGTTATCGCCTTCACGCCCTCAGCTTCGAGTTGCCTCGCGGCTTCGACGAAAGGCACGATTAACTCGGGGTCGGGTGAGTGGCCCATGATACGATCGGTATATGCTTTTTTGACGATTTTGTATCGCACTGGAAATTCGTAGCTGCGTGCGTTACCGATGTCGCCCGGTGGGCGTGGAAAACGCGTATCCAGCATCAGAATGCCAATGGATTCCCCGTAATTCGTGTATCCACCCTTTAGTTGCATTTTTATCCCCTAGCTCTTCGATCTATAAGAGAAGTTGTTGATTTGCAAATGACAATTAATATGAATCCTATCGCACCGCCAATTACAATCCACCCTGTGACTTTGTGTATAGCTTCCATGGTATTATAGAGTTTAAGGCCTATTGGATCTTTACGTCAATTTATAAAAGAGTAATTCCTATCTCACACCGACCGTTTTGGTGGACCGAAATGCCGATGCGTTTGAGAGCGATAGGTCCAGACGGTATTCAGTCCGGAGCCTAAACCCGCACCAAGCCCCTAATACTATAAGGGCTGCGAACCCTAATGCGAAAAGCCATACGGTTACCATGCAGTCGGCCACCTCCTGACGCCGCCGCAGACACCTTGCGCGATCAGTGCCGACTGAAGAACACTATCATCAGACACTGAATAAAAGATCAAACCCCGATTGCTCTCCAAAACCGCAGTCTATTGAGCTTTTTACCCCCAGCTTCTGTGAGACAAAAGATAAGATTAATCAACTTCACCTTTGTTAAAGGCTGTCCGGTGCGTTTATTTTCCGCCGGATAGTTCAATAAACGTGCCGGTTGCATAAGAAGCTTCATCTGAGAGTAACCATATTATGGCCTTTGCAACCTCTTCAGCTTGGCCTCCGCGTTTCATCGGAATAAATTCCTTGATTCGATCGACTCTGTTCGGCTCACCTCCACTGGCATGAATATCGGTATAAATAAAGGCTGGTCGCACGGCGTTGACACGAATTCCTTCAGCCGCTACTTCTTGCGCCAGGCCGATGGTCAAGGTGTCAATGGCCCCTTTAGATGCAGCATAATCTACATATTCACCGGCAGATCCCAGGCGCGATGCCGCCGAAGACACATTGACGATGCTGCCGCCATAGCCCCCGTGTTTGGTTGACATACGCCGGACGGCTTCCCGGGCACATAAGAAATAACCGGTAATGTTTGTCGAAAACATTCGGTTTAAGCGGGCAGCGTCCATCCCCTCGACTCTCATCTGTGTTTCCAGAATGCCGGCATTATTGACCAGTGCGGTGACGGTCCCCAGTTGCTCATCTACCGTTTTAAACAAACCAACGACATCCGTTTCCGAAGACACATCAGCAGCGACTGCGATGGCTCGCCCACCGTTCGATTCAATTCCATGAATGACAGCATTGGCAGCCGGTTGATTTTGCAGATAGTTCACACAGACAGCGTAGCCGCGCATTGCGGCAAGATGGGCAGTGGCTGCACCGATACCACGGCTTCCACCGGTTATGACGATCACTTTTTTCATATCTATCCCTGTTAAAATCGAATATCGAGATATTCCGAGCTTTCGCAACGCAGCCAGACGGGAGTCATCGATGTATAAAATGTGAAGTTATTTTTGAGTGAGCCCTTAATTCAAACACCACGATCCAGGCGGATGGTTTTAGGTTCAAGTATCATAGCCTATTATCACGACATCAGCGGCCTCGTCACGAATGGGGATCAATTTCTGATAATCCTCGGAGCTGTACCACTGTTGCATGGCAGATAGGTCTGAAAACTCTATAACCACTGTATTCTGGTAAGGATGTTTACCGGTAAAGACTTTTACACACTTGCCCCGAAAAATGATTTTCGCCTCAAAAGGGGCCAAAGAGACCTGGACTCCTTTTACGTATTTTTCCCACTTCACGGGATCTTTTATTGTAATGTGACCGATGAGATAAGCAGCCATAATTCCCTCCTTGTAATTCGAAATTAAGTCTATGGCTTATAATCTAGGATCAACGGGTTCACTTTCCAGAGCCAGCACGCCAAAGACACATTCATGAACATATCGAAGCGGTTCATTTCGAACAAATCGCTCCAACGCTTCAATACCCAATGCGAATTCTCGAAGTGCCAATGAGCGTTTTCTGCCCAAATTCCGCACCCTTAATCGGTCAATATGGCTTTTAGCGGTATATTCCGGCCCATATATGATTCTTAGATACTCTTTTCCTCTCACTTTAACGGCCGGCTGAATTATCCCCCTCTTACCCTTTGCAATGAAATTATATGGTTTTACGACCATTCCCTCTCCGCCTTTCCTGGTCAAGTTCTCCCACCATTCAAGAGTCTCTTGCTGTCTTTGGGGGTCGTTCAAATCAACGATCTTGTAAGGCGTGCTCAACAGGATATCAGAGTCATATTCGCAAAATTCATCAATGGTCTTCATATGCCATGCGTGGTTTTTATCGACATGCACGGATTTCTCTGTGGCAAGCACATGAAAAGGTGCAAGTTTCAAATCATGAATGGATTCAACAAGCCAACAATAATGACGATAAGCCTGCCGATAATCTATAACCATCTTGAAGCGGTTCTGGTACCATGTTAAAACCTGTTCAATATCAGCAGGTTGAGCTGAGCTGTATTCGGGGACTGTATAATCAGTCTCCAGATCGTTTCGTTTTGACGCTTTCTCCAAAGCCAAAATGGAATCAGACAGGGCTGTTGTTGCCGCAGCTCCGACAGCCGCATACTGGCTTTTTAACAGTTCCTGGGCTTTGGCCGACCACGGCATCAACTCACAGTCGAGGCACACCCACTGTGTCTCGAATTTTTCCCAAAACCCGCTTTTATCCAGTGCATTTCTGACCTTCCCGATCAGGCCTTCCTCTATTGATTTTTCATTAAAAAATCGCCTCCCCGTTCTGGTATATACGATTCCCGTGCCATCATTCTTAACGCCAAAGCGTGCCCTTGCAACATTTTCATCCTGGCAAATAATGGCAATCGCTCTGGATCCCATGTGCTTTTCTTCACACACAATTCGCGTAATGCCTGAAGAGCGGTAATAGTCAAATGCTTCAGCCGGGTATTCAAGATAGGCTACTTCCTTACTGGTCTCACATGGAGACATGGTTGGCGGTAAATAAATCAACCATTTCGGATCTGCGGCAAATCGACTCATAACCTCTAGCGCGGCCGTCGCATTTGCCTCCCGAATGGTGATATTCTTTCTCAGTCTTGTTGAAACGATTCGTTTTCCAACGACATCATCCGCTTCAAGCAGATTGTCTAATGTTTGCTGGGTGGTAAGTGTTTGTTCAGTTTGATGGTCCGGTAAAAATGGTCTTGCCGGTTCTGCATATGTTCTCTTGGCCGATATGGAAACAAATTCCTTTTCCGGATAACGCAATGCGGTAAGCTTGCCGCCGAATACGCAACCAGTGTCGATATTAACGGTTCTATTCAGCCATTCGGGCTCAGGCACGGGTGTGTGGCCGTATACAACAGTAGCAGGTCCACGATAATCCGCGGCCCAATTGTATCGGACGGGTAAGCCAAATTCATCGGTTTCGCCTGAAGTTTCACCATATAATGCAAATTCGCGGACTTTTCCTGATCCTCGGCCTTGCATCTCTTGTGACATGCCTGCATGGGCGACCACCAATTTGCCGCCATCCAAAACATAGTGGCTCACCAGACCATGGATGAATGAAATTGCCTCTTCGCGGAACCGTTCTTTGGATTCTCCGGAAAGCGTCTCATATTCAGCAAGGGTTTTATCGAGGCCATGAGTTATTTGGACATTCTTACCCCATAGCTTTCTTAAAAATTTGATGTCGTGGTTTCCTGGAACGCAAAGCGCGTTTCCGGTGCTCATCATATTTCGGACCAATCGCATTGTATCAAGCACACGCGGTCCACGGTCGACAAGATCTCCTAAAAATACTGCTTTCCGTCCTTCAGGATGGCTATAATAGTACATGCCCCAGACTTCGTCTTCCGAATTCAGTTCATCCCGAAGGTAGCCTAAATCGGCTAGCAAAACCTCCAGTTCATCACAACATCCATGGACATCACCAAAAATATCAAAAGGACCGCTGAGTTCTTTTTTGTTGTTCCAAAGGGGTACGCGTTCAATATTTACCACATTAGCCGTTTCCTCGGAATCGATTGTGAATATGTGCCGAAATCCCTCTCGTTTCAGACCTTTAATGGAACGGCGCATTTGGGAACGCTGCTGGCGTATCACATGGGGTCCAAAATTACGGTCATCTCTGAGTTTATTCCTCTCTTTACAAATTTTTTCCGGCAAATTGAAAACAAGCACTACTGGCAGACAGTGGTATTCGCGTGCAATGGATACAAGTGGTTTTCGGGCTTCGCGCTGTACATTAGTAGCATCCACTACGGTCAATCGACCCAAAGCCAAACGCTTGCGAAGGATGGTATGTAGCAGAGCAAAGGCCTCAGCGGTTACCGTCTGATCGTTTTCATCATCAGATATCAAAGCACGGCAGCTATCAGAAGATACGATCTCGGTTGGCAAAAAGTATTTTGAAGCAAATGTTGATTTTCCTGATCCTGAAGGACCAATCAAAACAACCAGGGACAGTTCTGGTATTTTAATCTGCACGCTTAAAAACTCCCATTTGTGTCGGAGAACCGAATGCTGAATCTTCAGGACCTATCGCGAAAAAAGCTACAGGAAATTTATATTTTTCGGCAAGGTGGTCAGCCCAATTTCGAAATTCATCACGCGTCCATTCAAACCTGTGGTCACGATGGCGCATAGCCCCTTCCGGCAAATTGTCCCACATGGCATTGTATTCCCTGTTGGGTGTCGTCAAGATAATGGTTTTTGGCCTGGCATGTTCGAACAACACCCGTTCAAAGGCCGCCAAACGGGGCGGATCCAAGTGCTCAATGACCTCCATCACAACAGCGGCATCAAATTCAAAAAAGCGTTTGTCCTTGTACATCAATGAGCCATGAAATAATGAAATCTTATCTTTTACTCTCTTGGGCAACCGATCCAGGCTGAGCCGCTTATGGGCGATCTCCAAAGAACGGATGGAAACATCCATTCCGGCTATTCTTGTAATTGACTTTTCTTTGACCAGCTCTTTTAAAAGCTTCCCTTCTCCACAGCCAAGGTCAATGATGGTCTTGGCATTGGCATCTACAATTTTAGAGATAACCGCTTTTATCCGTTGCTCATTCAGACTTAAGGGTTTTTCGAGTGATACTTCAAGGTCATCAATTTCAGGATAATTGTCCCTATTGTCCACCGGATTATCGGCTATTAAACGTGCCAGCGCCTGTCTGGCCAAACTTATTCTGTGTTTTAAATATCGCTTTACAATGATTTCCTTTTTCGGGTGTTTCGCCAGCCATCCCTCGCCTTTGGCCAAAAGGTTTTCCAGTTCCGCCTCTCCCACGTAATAGTGTTTATTGTTATCCAGAACAGGTATAAGAACATAGAGATGCGTCAATACATCTTTCAACGGTGATTCCTTTTTTAGTTCCACGGAATAGTAGACACTATCACCCCACTCTTTAAAAGTACTATCAAGTGTGTGCGGTGTTGCGCTTACCTGATAACCCAATGGTTCGAACAGGTCATTAAGAAACGGTTCCCCTCCACGACAGGGGAGCACTGACAGTTGCACTCGCAATGGGAGGACTGCGCTCACAAGTTCAGGTTTGGCCTTGCATTTGCCTTGCATCGCCGACCCGAAGACTTTGGCAATGGCTACACTCAAAAAGGACGATGCAACGTAAGGCCGGTCGTTGACGTATTGGTCAAGTGGCCCACTGCCGGCTCTGCCCGCCTTTCCTCGAACCATTCCAACAGGATCAATATCCAGCAACAGGGATGCAGTACAACTATTGTAGGTGGCCTCAGGATAAAAAACATATGCCTTACCGAAGCTTAATTTGATCTCCTGGCAACGTGAAGGATTTTTATGGAGCAGATACCCTAAATCGGTAGCAGGGCTTTTTTCGTTCACAATAGATAATAACATGAAGTTTATGGAATACTTTCTTCATTTTGCCGGTATATTCGATATTCAGGAATAAAAATATCTTTTAGATGATTGCACCGGTTCATGACATGATAATATGCGACAGGAAGATCTATTATCAAAGGTCTTGCCATTGGTCTACATTCGCATATTTAACCTAATTTGTGAATTTCACAGATCTGACCCCTATCCCTCATAATCGGTCCCGATTATCCGGCTGAAACCTACCTGTAAGAAAAATCCAGTTTCAGGCAGATCGGTGTTCTGTTCCCAAATTTGCCGAAATTTTATCTATTTACGCGTAAAATCTCCCTTGACAACCACATCCACATTCGATAATTAAACATTCATTAATACCGCTAATTCTACTTTTCCATATGTTATGCTGCAGCTGAATCCGATCCACAACTCAAATTTTTCGCTTAACCAACTCTCCAAATGTGACTTCTTATCAAACGATTTTAGAATGCTACTAGCCAGTCTTTAGTTGACTGTTTCGTATTCTTGGCTGTTGCTGATACATCAACACAATTTAGATTCGAGCCTAATCCGCTCTTTATAATGCAAGTTCTTATCATTGGTTCAGATGATATAAAACAGGCTTTTGAAGAATTTATCCACGATTCCGAGATAATAAAGGTTTATTTCGTTCACCAAAAGCTCCATTGATTGCACCTAAAGGATACCGCTATGACCGATAATTTCTGTTCACTTCGGGAGGCAAGGAAATAAATCTGTCAAGGCAGACGTTATGGGCTGAGGTTAAAGGCATGATACCTTATCAGTTCAATCAAATCAAGAAAGGGGGAATACATGAAACGAAAAAAGCTATTAGGATTCATAGCGGCTGTATTGGTCGTGCCAGCTATTGCAGCAATTGTTTGGGCTGACACGTCGGATGTCAAGGGGCCACCGGTAGTAGTGGTTGAAAAAAGCGGACCCCATTGTAAAGACGATCCAAACTGCTTCAACCGATACCATTCGGCCATCAAACCAGCAGTCTATGCCAAGCCTGGCCAACCCATCGTCTTCGAAACGCGGGACGCGCTGGACAGTGACTTGAACTTCCAATCGATCCCTGACGACGTCACCGCATTGGACTTAAATCTGGTTCATCCCATGACCGGGCCGGTCTACATCGAAGGGGCGAAGCGTGGCGACGTGCTAGCCGTTACTCTCGTTGACATCGAGCCCGATGATTACGGGTACACGGTGATCGTTCCGGGCTTCGGATTTCTGCGCGATAAATTCACCAAGCCGTATATTGCCAATTGGCGACTCACCCGTCTCGAGGCCACCTCTGAACAGATACGCGGAGTGGCCATCCCATTCAACGGTTTCATGGGCTCAGTAGGCGTGCTGCCTGGTGAATCTGAAATCGAGAAGTTCTTGGTGCGCGAAGCCCAATTGGCTGAGGCCGGGGGCGTTGTGCTCACTCCCCAACCAATGGGCGCCTTACCGGCTAATGTCTGCGGACCTGAGGGCACATTCAAGGACAAATGTCTCAGGACGATACCACCCCGTGAGAACGGTGGGAACATGGACGTCAAACAGATGCAGGTAGGCACCACACTGCTCCTGCCGGTCTTTATCGACGGTGCCGGCCTTTTCGTTGGTGACGTACATTACGCCCAGGGCGACGGTGAGGTGTCAGGTACCGCGATCGAGATGGGGGCTAAAGTTACGGTGGTGACCGAAGTTCTCAAGGGTATGGGCGCATTCGTCAAGGTGCCTCATTTTAAGGGTGGGGCACAGCTCAAGAAGTTGGCACCCACATCGTTTTATGCCACTACAGGTGTGCCTTTGAAACCGGCGGGGGAAATTCCAATCTACACGACCTATATCGATGGCGAGAAGATTGCACCGCTCACAAACCTGTCGGAGGATTTGACGCTTGCTGCCCGCAACGCTCTGCTTGAGATCATTGATTACATGGTCAAGGAAAAAGGATTTACGCCCGAACAAGCATATATCATTTCAAGCGTGGCCGTTGACCTCAGGATCGGACAGCTCGTCGATGTGCCGAACTACATCGTCTCGGCCGTCCTGCCCCTCAACATCTTCAGAGAATGAGTGTAGTTTTGGTGAGAAAAAACTTTGCCACAAGAGGTGTGTTCGTCATGTTAGCCATGGCCACCATGACATGGGTATTTTGTACGGGCCATACACCTTACCGGCAGTGGGTGGTTTATCGCGAGAGACATCTGTTTGTGCTCACCGGTCGGACTGATGGATCATCCTATGTGCTTGGGAAACGCGTGGCGGAAATTCTCGCCATACACCTCCCAGCTAGCAGGGCGCGTGTGAGCCGCGCACCGAACATGGAGCGCATCGGCAGTCTCATCAGTACCAAACAGTTCGACGTCGCGCTGATATCGCGTAACTATGCCGCCGCCATGCTTCATGGCTTGCCGCCGTTTGTCGAATACGGGCCGGTGCCGCTTAGGACGATTATCGAACTCGGCGACTACCTGCTGATATGCCGTGATGACTTTCCTGCGCGGCACGCTTACCTCGTGGCCATGACCTTAAACATCCACCGTGCAGAGCTTCCCTTGGCCGCTATGACGAGGACACAGGCAGTGGAGGGACCAATCGATGAAGTGCCGATGCACCCGGGCGTCGCCGCATACTTCGAGAGCCGTCCGCTTCCAGGATCAAGAGAGAACTCCGGTGATCAATGACCGCACCCTATGTCCTGCGACACTTCTTAGACGTGCTTTTGAGAGCCTTTTTGGTTGCGACGATCTCTGTGTTACTGAGCCTCTCCCAAGCGCTCGGACATAAACTAATTGACGCTGAGCATGCTGGGATATACCTGAAACGAATCCGTGAGCAAAACGCGGCTATCTCACAGGGAAACTCGCCTGAACAAAGAGCCGAGGCCTTTTTCGCGCTCGGGGAGACGGTTGCTGACATTGTTGAGTCTTTGAACCGCGACTTGGTGTCACACCACGGAGAACTTGGCCTCGCCTCCACCGTGATTTTGCACGAGCTGAAGGCTCAAGGGATTGAACTTACATTGTGGCAAGAAGCGATGCGCTACAAGAGTTATGTGAAGCCTTTCGAGCAGTACGTGGCACTCTTGCCTGAAGGTCCCAGGCGGGCCGAAGCGTTGTTTTTCATCCTTCAGGGTCGGTTTTACGATAGCTTTATCAACAACCCCTTGCAACAGGTAGAAATCGATTGGCTTGGCCTAGTTGCCCAGATCGAGGAAGAAGAGGATTTCCTGGCACGTTACCCCGATTTCAAACACCGAGAGGAGGCTCAATTCATCCTGGCCGTTGACTATGTGCGGGCCGCTCGTCAGACACTGGACGCAAATTTAAGGGAGTTCTACGTAACTCGGGCGCGGGTCTTGTTACAGGAATTCTTTATCACCTATCCCGACAGTTTACGCGCAACCGCGGCACAAATGCTGCTGGAGAGTCTCCCCTCTGTCAAGTGAAAAACTGGGGTCTGAAAAAGTGGGGGCAGACTTACACGGTTTAGAGAAATATTTTTATTTCTAACATTTTTTGTAAATTGTGCTTGGCACAAAGCAGTTGAATATTTTCTGGAGTTGAGGAAGACCCTCCATTCGACCACGGAACGATATGATCGAAATGAAGATCATCATCAGAATCACATTTAGTGCACTTGCCACCATCTCTTTTCCAAACTTCTAATTTTACCCAAGTAGGGATAATTCTACGGGGTTTAGGATGGGATGGAATCTGTATTGAGAAGTCCTCTTCCCCCTCTACCGCAACCAGCTTGAACTTGAATACTTTACGTTCGCCGGAGGTTTCAAGCCAAGAATCAATTAAATGGAACACACCATTATACGACCAGATTCCTTGCTTTATTTTTTCATAAACCCTGATGCGCTCTGGAGGTCTTTGATCTGACTTGTGCGCTTGAGCAGCTCGATGGAAAAGTCCGTTTTGCGTAAGTTTGCCTCCAGGTGTTCGTTCAGGTTGGCCAATGAATTTTGGATTAGGATTTTGTACTGAATTAGGTATATCATGGCCTTCATAAATCAGAGTCGTTCCGTCATCTTCAAATCGATCTGCATATGGCGCATTCGGGCGTACTGACATCAAAATAACAGAGTGACTGTGACCTAATTCGAAATTCATGCCGCGTTACAAGCTTACGCCTTCACGTTGACACATTTCAAGGTATGGTATTATTTCATTCGGCATATCTACTTTTACTGAGCTACGCTTCGGATCAGTCACGGTTATTTGCTATCGTCCAAATCCGCCTTGTTGGCCAATTTGCTTGGAACCATGAGTCTATCAATCCGCTCCTCCTCTCCAAGATCTATATCAAAGTGGATCTTCAGCCGTGTTCGGTACTCTTCTTCACTATTTACCTCCTGTTCCTCACGCTGCCCTACTGTCGTAACTATCAGCCGGTTATTCGACAGCGTAATACGCCCTTTTTTTGTCGCTAATGAACATATTGCATTCTGTGTGAAATGAGATTCTGGAGATGTCTGATGATAGTGACACATAGAACTGAATTCAGATAGTCTACGAGGTGTTAGTGAAAAGACGTATTGTGTTTCCCAATCAGATTCTCGCTTTCGTTGAAGCACCTTATCAGAACCCGATGCTGTAAGGCGATATGAACTGTGATGCTGCACATCCTCTTCGTCGGTGTCAAACAGAAGTGGTTCCAGAAACGAATCTCCGAATCCTACGTCTGCTACCAGATGCTCCTCCAACTCGACCAGCAGAATCAGATGATCGAACTCAGGTCCCAATTGAGCGCCGTTAAACACTCGAACTGACAACATAACTACTTTAAATCCAAGCTGCTCAAGCAGCCACCCAAACAATGCATTGAGTTCATAGCAGAAACCACCTCGTCGTCGTCTAACTATCTTTTCATAGAAAGACGGAAGGGAGAGTTCAATCGGGTGGCCAAGAAGAATGTCGAGATTCTCAAAAGGTACAGAGAGCATGTGCGCCCGATGGAGTTGCCGAAGTGTCTCAACCCCAGGTTCACTCGACCCGCTATACCCGATGCGCTCGAGATACGCGTCTTCCTCCATTCCTTTAAACGTGTATATCATAGCCATCTAGCCCTTTAACCTCTGCGGTTAGGGCAATTTGTTTTGAATTCATGCGCGGTTAATAATGAATCCCTATTTAGCTATCTTTCTTGGAACGTTTTTTATTTTTAATACGAGCTTCACGGAATTGGGCCTGAATCCTACCACTAGATACAGCCATTACGATTGATTGGACCGCACCGATTTCGTCTTTGGTAATTCCTTGTTCTTTGGCGACGCCAAAGTAATGCTCCATTCAAGGATAGCAGCCAACAGCCATGGCCGCTGCGAGGTGAATCATAAGCGTTGTTTTGGGTTCCAGTATGTCATTATAGCGCGCCGAATCATAAAAATCATTGAATACCTTCAATTGTTTCTCAGGTAACATATCCTGTCCTTTCTATAGAGTTTGTTCTCAACGTGGTACATTTTGACCGAATCGGGCATCTTATCTTCCATATCGCGCAGCGAATCTATACGCAATCCTACAAGCTTCTTGTATTTGCGGATGAGCTGATACCACCACAGGGAAATAGCGATGCCGGCTGTAATTAACGTCAGCGGCAAGAGCAGGGTCCATAAGCCCGGTGCACCTAACTCTCCTTGATTAGCAGCCCGATGGCCGCCAACAATATGGAAATAACAGCCACATAAATGTTAGAAACTGACTGACGCCGATCGCTGAGGCGTGCGGTATCATCAACGAAGAGCTTGTATTCCTCGAATTTTTCGAACTCAGCCATGCTTACCTCCTTTCAAAGGATTCAAGTTTCAGGTTACCTGAAGAGTTTTTAGCGGATCAGTGTTGCGATGAAATACCCTGGGGCTGGGGTCGCGTCATCAATATAAAATGTTGATTTCGAATATTTAATTTTAAGATGAGACCATTTTATTTCTGAAAAAAAGTTCGTTGAATTAGGCGGCCGAATGCTCGACAACTGTTTGTGATTCATATATAAATGATTGATGTTGTTACGAATCAAAATTCGCTTTTTAAGAACAGTTAATTGAGAATAGAACTGTGTATCGGTTTCAGGTGCAACCCAACATATGGAGGGAACGAATAAACCAAAAGGGATAATGATTAATTATCGAAGACGGTATTTATTGTCAAGTTGATGAATTATGCCGTCACAAATATTTTGAGCACATGGACGTCGCTTTTAAATGCAATTCTGAAAGAAGACAGGTTATCGAGAAAAAAACATAAAATCATACGCGTTTCTATTTTCTCGACTTTCATCAAATGAAAAAATTTAGTCTGATATATGCCTTTTTGTTAATGGGTTTTACAGCGATCGTCGCCCAGGTGATACTGATTCGAGAATTGTTGACCTCCTTTTCCGGAAATGAGCTTGTTATTGGGATTTTTTTTGCCAATTGGCTACTGTTAGAAGCCCTGGGAAGTTTTGGGGCTGGCCGATGGGCGCCAAGAGCCAAGTCCGGAACACCCTATTATGCTTTCTTGCAATTGTTTCTTGCTTCTGCATTTCCGCTCGTGATTCTTCTCACCCGTATCGCTAAACATCTTCTCGGTATCATTCCGGGTCAGGGAATTAATGTGCTCACCATTTTTTATGTCTCATTTTTCTTACTGGCCCCATTGGGATTAGCCGATGGTGCACAGTTTAGTTTCGGATGTCGAATGATTACGGAAAGCAGGCAAAGAAATGCTGCTTCGATTGGAAGGGTGTATATTTATGAAGCCATTGGAAGCCTTGTAGGCGGCATCGCCGGAACCTATCTTTGTCTTCAATACCTAAATTCCTTTCAAACAGCAATTGCTCTGGCATTCCTAAATATTCTCTCGGCATTGTTGTTGCTTGTATTTGCATCATCTAAACCAGAGATCACCCAGCCGCAGAAGCACAAAACCGCTTTCTACACGTCTCATTTCACCATCAAGATTGCCGCTGTAACCCTGCTTCTCATTTGTGTGCTTGCCTTTTCATTAGGTGGGGTTGACGATTTGCATACCAAATCGGTGAAAGCCCAGTGGCCCCATTATGATGTGCTTGATTCTCGCAATTCCATTTATGGCAATGTAACCGTACTGCAACGTTTGGGTCAGCTGAACATCATGGCCAATGGAGTGCCTGTTTCAACAATGCCAACCCCTGATGTTGCCTTTATCGAGGAATTTGTGCATCTTGCGCTACTTTCGCAACCCAATCCTCAAAAGGTATTGCTGGTCGGAGGCGGTATTGGCGGGGTTTTAAAGGAAATCCTGAACCATCCTATCCAAAAGGTCAACTATGCTGAATTAGATCCGTTGATCATCCGCACTGCCCAACAGCATGCCCCTTCATTTACAGCATCGAATTTGAATGATCCCAGAGTTAATATTCATTATGCAGATGGTCGCTATTTGATACGAACCAGTGACGAGCGCTATGATGTGATCTTCATCAATCTTCCCGATCCCTCCACATTGGAAATTAATCGCTTTTATACCCTCGAATTTTATCGCACGAGTAAGCAGCGCTTAAAATCAGATGGCATATTGTGCTTTATTCTCCCCGGCAGCATGACGTATTTGAGCAGGGAATTGATCGATCTCAATGCAACCATTATCCAGACCACAAAACACGTTTTTCCTTACCTTAGCATTATTCCTGGCGAAACTAACATCGTTCTGGCTTCATCAGATGAATCTATCATACAAAATTCTGCGGATATTCTAATTCAGAGAATGCGCAAGCACTCGCTACAATTTCAGGTACTTTCGGATTTTCATATTCGCTATAAATTCGATCAAAAGCGCCGTAATTGGTACGATAACGAAATTCGAAAAGCCGGTGAGATGTTGCTGAATCAGGATTTTCATCCGTCAGCCCTTTATTATGACCTGATGTTCTGGAATTCGATACATTCACCGACTATTGCCGGATTATTTCGTCAATTGAAATGTCTGCGGTTCGGTTATGTTGTCATCCCAACTGCTATGATATTTGGTATCCTGCTTTTGCTTCAGCGATATCGTTTAACATGGCAAAAGTCTTTTATCGTATTGCCCATTATTGCCACCGGTTTTGCCGGGATGGGCGTAGACATCGTGCTGGTGTTAGCTTTTCAATCGTATTACGGCTATATTTATCACTGGATCGGATTACTTATTGCCTCTTTTATGGTGGGTTTGACCTTGGGCGGGATATGGATGACACGTCGGTTAAATGTGGTACAGCAAGAAGATGTCATTGACGATTACAAAAATTTTTTGAAACTCGAACTGTGCATCGTCCTTTATACCGTGGTGCTTATCAGTGTATTATATCTCCTTAATCGGCTTCAGGAATATGCTTTCGTCTTTGCGACGGCTCAATACATTTTACTTTTCTTGAATAGTCTGTGCGGATTTTTAGTGGGCGCGGAATTTCCGTTGGCCAATAAGATATACATGAAACATACGCTCAACCATGCCGAAACAGCAGGGAAGCTTTATGCGGCTGATCTCATAGGATCATGGATCGGGGCATTATTTGTTACGATCATCTTTATCCCTCTGTTTGGCATATTCAATACCTGTTTGCTTATTATGTTTATTAATTCTTGCAGCCTCCTCGTTTTTGTTTTTTCGAAGCGCTGATAAATCATTACCAGATGCCGGCAATTGGATACCTGCAGAACTTACACTTTCCATCGACCACGTTATTTTCACTTACGTGATATTGGATTCGATGAATTATCTTCTTTTTGCATTTTGGACAAAATGTGCTGTTATACTCATGTCCGGGTACGTTGCCGAGGGTCACATAGTGAAGGCCTTCCTCGGTGGCAGTCTCATACGCCCGCTCCAAAGTTTCAACGGGTGTAGGGGGGAGATTTAACATTTTATAGTTGGGATAAAACCGCGAAAAGTGCAGGGGAGTATCTTCTCCCAGATGTTTCAGGATCCATCGGCACATCTGGCGTACATCATTGGGATCATCATTGAGGGTAGGAATCATAAGGTTCACGACTTCTAAGAGCTTTCCGGTGTTACGAATATTGATCAGCGTTTTGAGTACAGGATCCAATCGCGAAGAGCATACCTTGCGATAAAATGTATCGTTAAACGCCTTCAGATCAACCGTGACCGCATCCATATGTTCCAATAGGGCCAAAAGCGGTGCTTTGTTGATTAAGCCATTGGTGTGATAAAGGACTCCCAATCCCCTTTCTTTCCCTAATTTGGCGATATCAAACATGTACTCGTAAAACACGGTCGGTTCATTATAGGTGAAGGAAAGTGATTCACATCGAAAATACTCCGCTCCGGTAACGATATCCTCCGGCTGTGCCTCGTAATAGGTCAACTCCTCCAGGCTGCGTTGGGAAAGATGCCAGTTGTGGCAAAAATGGCAACGATTATTGCAACTTGCGGTGCCGGTGCAGAAAATCCGGGTCCCCGGCCACATATGGTAGCAAGGTTCCTTTTCAATGGGATCAACTTGCAGCGCAGAAGGCTTGCCATAGATAATGGTGTAATAGGTGCCATCGCGGTTTTCACGATTGCGGCAAAACCCCCGGTGACCACTTTTGACTACACATTTTCGATAGCATAACTGGCATTGGATCCGATTTCCATTCAATTTCCGGTAAAACCGTGCTTCATGCATTTCTTGGGCAGATTCTTCACCAGATGCGAATAAATTGGCAACTGAGCAAAGTGTCGCTCCAAGACCCAACAGAGCCGTTGTCCCGAATTTACCAAATTCTCTGCGCGTTAATTCCTGGTAGAACATGATCGGTATAAAGTCTCGTAATTCCTTTAAATTGCCGAAAATATATAACTTTTTAGAGGCTAACGATTTGGGCCATTCAAATGATGGCGAAGCCGCCAAGTGCCTTCGTCTATTTTGGGGGTAAATAAGAAATCCTGTTTTCTCAGCAGAAAGTGCGCAGCGTAAAGAATCGTATGGATTTGGACAGTAAGAAGGTCTTTATAATTAAATAGTTGCCTCTGAGTTATCATAACTTCTCAAAAAGCGGATTATTAGTCAAGCTGCAAATATAACATTCATGAATATTCCAAAAATTGATACATATCTATTATTTTCCTTTCGATGCGCAAATCCAGCATAGCATGAACGCGATACCACATCGCGGCTATTGGTTGTCGCTGTCCATAGCGTTGTTATGTATACTTTCGTTTGTAGTGTTGATTTCCGGAATAAATTAACAATAAAATTCTGATTATTTTTATCAGTAGGAGCCATTTTCAGATTTGATTAACCGAGCCCGATTGAGGTAACCGGACCCGGCGTTTTTTAGAAGC
>Ga0126332_10000289_pt1 | contig 18989 bp, 15 predicted proteins | sample InaspJWI42metaG_FD_94482 | JGI IMG/M metagenome (GOLD analysis project Ga0126332, IMG submission 94482) | Marine gutless worms symbiont microbial communities from Oahu, Hawaii - Inanidrilus sp. 2 OAHU.JWI-42 metaG | ecosystem: Host-associated > Annelida > Digestive system > Unclassified...
CACAGCGGAGCTTTGATCAAGTTTGCCGATACGCCCGATAGCATGGAAGTGGGGATGGCCGATCTGGCCTATTTTTCCACTATGTTTGCACCGGCCTATTTTCCTTCCTGGCTGTTCGGCGGCGTATTGGACCCCGTCACTTCTCCCCGCAGCCCCTTAGAAGGGGTGATGGTGGCCCACATCATGATCGATGAATTTCCGTCTTTCCGGAAAGAACTGGAGGCAAAGAACATGTTCGTGCTTTTGCATAATGCTACCGCACTGCTTTCCATGATTTCCAGTGTCCAGGTACCTGACATGGCAGATGTCAGGGGCAAAAGAATGCGAATTTTCGCCGGTGAGTTCCATGCCGAGTTGACCAAACTGCAGGGCGCTTCGCCCGTTATGACGCCCTGGCCGGATGTCTATGAGTCCATGGATAAAGGTATCGTGGACTGCATGGTGACGGTAACCACCGGCATGCGCGATCTGAAGCTGTATGAGGTATCCAAGTACCTGTATCTGATGAAAATTTCATCTGATTCGCATTGGGTGGCACCTATGAATGCCTGCTACCTTACCGGCTTCAGCCTGAAAACCTTTAAACGCCTGCCAGTGGAACAGCGGGTAATCATATTGGAAGAAGCCAAGAAAGCAGAAGAAAGATATGCCGTGCTGGCAGAAGAAAAATATATCCCGGATGCACTGGAGGAGATGAAAAAAGGCGGCATGAACATTACCGATTGGCCCAAGGCAGATGTCGTCCAGTGGGGCGATATGGCCTCGTCGGTTTATAAAATGGCTTCGGATAAAATGAATTCAAAGAAACTACCGGGTGACCGGATGGTGAAGCGCTATCTGGAGTTAACCAATGCCCCCAGCAGCGAATTGAGAAATCTATACGATAAGGCGTGGGCAAATCGGATCGAGTGGGCTAAAAATATGTAGTTCAAGTCTGATCTTTTGCCCGGGTCTTTGGATAAATAACCGGTTGGCCGGGATAATTAAATTGCTTTGCCTTTTCCGGCCAACCCACTTTGGTTTATTCTTTCATCGCCCCTGGCAATGAGCTTGGTATAAATAGAGGCTGTTGTGCGGCACCATGCAAACGGAGATTAAAAATATGCACCCCCAGAACTCCAAAAAGCGTCCTGAAGATTTAGAAAAAAAAAGCAAGGGCCGGAGAGGATTCCTCGGCATTTTTGAGGTTACAGAGAGGACGAGTTGTACGATCGGCGCCATTGCACTTACCATAATGGCCAGTGTGCTCGGATGCGGCATCGTCAGCCGTTATGTGTTCGGGAAACCCATTCCCGGGGTGTACGATATCGTGCAACTGCTTTTAATTTGGGTGGTTTTTCTTTCCCTGTCCTATACCGAAAAAGAAAAAAGACATATCAGGGTTGAAATAATCTTGCGCCGTTTGTCCCACCGGAGCAGGATATATTTTGACATTGCATCCGCTATCTTGGGTGGTATATTTTGCACCTTAATGAGCTGGCAATCGGCCAAAATGGCATGGTCATCTATTCTCAATCGTGAATACTGGCCGGGCCTCTTGCGCGTACCGATTTATCCCAGCAAGATTGCATTGTTTTTGGGAATAACAATCCTTGCCGTCCGTTTTTTCCTGGATGCCAAGGCAAGCATGCGGGAAATTAGACAGCATTGATAAAAATCGACAACGCTTGGTGACAGATCCGGGGATGTAGACGAGCCTGCGGAATTGTCAAGGAAAAGGATGCCATAGTCAAAACCGCAGATAAGAATTTGGACAAACAGAAACTTAATCATGCAGCCTGGATTATGCATGGCAACAGAAAGGAACAGGTTATGGCGGATTTAGATAGTATCAAGGAGACACTGAAAAAAGGGGATATAGAGAAACTAAAGGAATTGGTTCAAGGTGAGCTGGATCAAGGCGTTGTCGCTTCGGAGATTTTAAATGACGGTTTGGTTTCCGGGATGGATGAAGTCGGGGAAATGATGGAATCCGGAGAGATGTTTATTCCTGAGGTGCTCAGGAGTGCCAAGGCCATGGGTGCGGCCGTGGAGATTCTCAAACCGCTTCTGGGCGAAGACGAGATAAGTGCTTCCGGTAAGATCGTCATCGGGACGGTGAAGGGAGATCTGCATGACATCGGCAAGAATCTTGTGAACATGATGCTGAAGAGTTCCGGATTCGAGGTTTTTGATCTGGGCGTGGATGTCTCTCCTGAGCAGTTTGTAGCCGCAATCAAGGAAAAGGATCCGGATGTGGTCGGATTTTCAGCTCTTTTGACCACAACCATGGAAATGATGCAGAAAACAGTGGATGCCGTGGTGGAAAGCGGACATCGCGACCGCCTCAAGATTATCATCGGCGGCGCCCCCGTCACGCAGAAATTTGCAGATGAAATCGGTGCCGATGGCTATGCGCCCGATGCCGGCTCGGCCATCAAACTGGCGAAATCCCTACTGGCTTGATCTGTAATTTTACGTTCGTATTGGACCGAAACGAATACTTATCCCCATGGTGTACCGATCGCATCCATGTTGGGCAGAATCAGACGACACCGTCCGAAATCGCGTGCAACGGCGGCGCTCGAACGGGGCAACCAATCAACACGCAGAGAATTGCTCGTAGGCTGAGTTTCAGCCGTCCGGTAGCTAGGGTACCCGACGCACTGCGAGGGGTCGAACGTGTATTGATGACGGCTGTCACCACTGCCGGCCCCTGCCGCCAGTCGCCGACAGCCACAAAAAGGCGCACAGCGACCGTGTGAATTCGTGGGTTTATCCGGCTCGATGTTTTTTTATATCCTATTAGGTTATTTAGTATCTCAGAAACTATTTTTATGCATTCTATGGCAAAAAATAATTATAGGGAACAAAGTGTGAAGTGAACTAAAGTGAGCTAAAGTGACTAAAGTTGTGGAATTCTATCGATTTTACATAAACAGATGGAGCGAAGCGACACATTAACTTTAGGCACTTGAAAATTTAGCTCACTTGAAACTCTTCCGGTTTATCCGGATTTGGAGGTGTATCATGAAAAGACGAACATTGACGTCATCCGTTGCAACCGTGTGCGCGCTATTTATTTGCTTGATAATGCCGCAGATGGGCATTGGCGCGGAAAAGAAAGTATACACGCTGAAATTTGCCTGGAACGACATCTGGGGGCCGAAGTTTCGAGCCTCCCAGATATATCGACCGGGTGGAGAGATGCAGCGGATGCTCTATGAACGCAGCCATGGTAGAATTCAACTGCAGATTATTCCCAGAATGTTTTCGTCCGGAGAAATGTTCACCGCCGTTGCCAAAGGCAAGGCCGATATGGGCGATGTTCCCATGCCCTGGCTCTCGGGAACTTATCCGATCTGGAACTGGGGTGAAATTCCGGGAATTGTCAGTGAGGATCCGGTTCAAGGCCTGGCTGAAGAACTGGCCGTCTATCAGGACCCTAAAGTAATGAAGATTTATGATGAAACCCTGAAAAAGTTCCGGCTCAAATACTGGTTCGTCACCCAGTGGGATCCGGCCAATGGTATCTGGAGTAAAAAGAACATCACCGAATTGGACGACCTCAAGGGCATGAAAATCAGGGTCGGCGGCTATCTGCCGACGAAAGGAATTAAGGCGCTCGGCGCAAGCCCGGTAACCATATCCGGCTCCGAACTGGCACCGGCAATGATGGCCGGAACCATCGATGCCGTATTAACCAGTCTGGGGTACGGGTATTCGATCGGGCTGGCTAAAGTGTCCACCAACTTCACCCTGACGACGCTCTCGCCCACCTGGACGGCGGTGACCCTCATTAACTTAAAGACTTTCAACGCCCTGCCGGAGGACCTGCAGCAGGTGGTCATCCAGGTCGGGCGGGAGCTGCAGCAGATGGTCAGCCTTTCGACCACGGCCGAATACGTGATGAGCCTGGACACGGTCGATCTTTCAGGTGTCAAGCGCACGCGCTTGGAGGGCGACGAGCTTAAAATGGCCCAGGCCAAGACGAAAGTGGTGGAAGAAGAATGGCTGAACGTGGACGGACCCTGGAAATCAAAGCGCAAAGAGCTTCTCTCAGCCGTAAAAGCTGCCGTTGCCAGGCATCGCGATTTCACCGGCAAATAAGCATAACCCCATGCCGGATGAACAGGAATTGAAGATTGATCCGCCGGAGGCGGAAAGATTTGTGGAGGTCGCTCGCGCAGCGCAGGCGCTTGCGCCGCGTGTCGCTCCATCATTTTAATGATTGTTTTGTTAGAACTGATAGAAATCCTTAAATATTCAATTTTAATCGAAAATATTCAATCGGTTTCTGACAACATGTTGTCAGGAAAAAGGCCCTAAGGGCCTAAATACTACCGGCGGCAGGGGAACCTATTTCTGCTGCCGATAAGGATTGGCGAAAATGGGATTTATCACTAAGGCCGTGGCCGTCATCGAGAAAATAGTCGATATTTTAAGCGGTCATCTTCAGGGATGGATTATCTTCTTCCTGATGGTCATGGTCCTGGTGGAAGTTCTCACCCGATATGTCCTGCAATCTCCGCTTTCAATTGCCGATGAAATGGGAGGCTATCTGCTGGTTTCGATCACCTTTGTAGGACTGGCCTATACCTGGAAAGAGAAAGGCCATGTCCGGGTCGAGTTGCTGATAAACAAAGTAAATCCGAAAGCCCGGTATTGGCTGCGCATCATCACCTTAAGCCTGGCAACGGTTTTCTGTATCCCGATGATCATCGGAAGTTATCAACTGCTCCAGGATTCTTTGCTTTTTGAAGCCAGAAGCGGGAGCTGGTTGAGAACCCGGCTGGTGTGTCCTCAAACCGTGCTGGTGATCGGCGCCACACTTTTACTGTTCCAACTGCTGGCGGAACTGGTTAAAAAAATTGTGCGCAAAAATGATGAACAGGAATAAATAATGGGCGCTGAAGTCATCATTGCCGTTCTTCTACTGATGGGTCTGTTTTTGCTCCTGATCCTGGGCCTGGAGATCGGTTGGTCCGTGGGCATCGTCGCAGTGCTCGGTCTTATCTGGTACGTAGATCAGCCGGTGAGTCAGTTGGCGGAAACATCCTGGAGCGCATTGAATTCTTTTACCCTCACCGCCCTGCCGCTGTTTGTTTTCATGGGAGGGATCCTGGGCAATACGGGCGTCAACGAGCGGCTGTTCGGCGCCATCGAGAAATGGGTCGGCAATCTGCCCGGTGGTCTTGCCTGCTCGGTCATATGCGGCAATGCGGTATTCGGTGCCATGTGCGGTTCAACAATTGCCGCCACAGCGACTTTCGGAAAAATTGCCTTTCCGGTGATGGAGAAGAAAAAGTATTCACCCAAACTTGGCCTGGGATCAATTGCATCCGGCACCGTTTTGGCACCGCTGATCCCACCGAGTATTCTCTTGATTTTATACGGGGCCTGGCAGGGGTTGTCCATTGTTGACCTGCTCGCAGCCGGCCTGATTCCCGGCATCACGCTAACCATTTTGTTTATTTTGACAATTTTTGTTCTGGTAAAGCTCAATCCGCAGCTGGCACCGCCGACAGCAAAGTACAGCTGGCAAGAAAAAATGAACGCCTTATTGGAAGTACTCCCGTTCGCGGCCGTGATCTTCGGCGTGCTGGGCGCCATTTTCGGGGGCTTCATGACACCGACCGAAGCGGCCGGACTGGGCGCCTTTCTGAGTTTGATCCTGACCTTGGCCTACCGCAAACTTACATTTGGAATCATCCGCCGCAGTCTGCTGGATACGGTCAAGGTGACTGCTTTTTCTCTTTTTATTATGGCCATGTCCTCTTTAATATCCCATGTTTTTAACTCCGCGGGCATTATCCCGATGATAAAAGAATTCGTTCTGGCCCTTCCCATCGGCAAATACGGTATTCTGATTTTGTTTTTTATCATGTACTTTTTCATGGGCATGTTTTTTGACTCATGGTCCATGCTTTTTCTGACTTTTCCCTTTGTGATGCCGGTTATCGTCGGTTTGGACATCAACCCGATCTGGTGGGGAATCGTCTACGTCATGGCCGGGGAGCAAAGTACCATCACACCGCCATTCGGGCTAAGCCTTTTTGTCCTCAGGGGCGTTGTTCCCTGGCATCCCATGGGGACAATCGTGAAAGGTTCGTTGCCGTTTCTGATCCCTATCTATATAAATGTATTTTTATTGTTTATTTTTCCACAGTTCGCGCTGTGGTTGCCGAGCGTCTTTAAAGGCGGGCCGTGATGAAGGACAGGATCTAACAGTGTCTACCGTCGCGGTCCAGGAGTATTTTTAGTTCAGACATTTCGGTGTCCCTAAGTACCTATTCCGTATATTCAATGACGTACTTATAATGCAATCTACGGAAGCTAAACTTAAAAGTGACTAAAGTTGAAAGTTTTAAATGAACTAAAGTTAAGGACTGCGCTTTTAGCGCGGTCTATCTATAAAAAGATAGTTTACTTCAATCCGCCGCGGATTAAGGTATCGCTCCACTTCATTTTTTGTATAAAATCGACAGGATTCCACAACTTTAGTCACTTTTAGTTCACTTTAGTCACTTCAAACTTTACATTTGTAAGTAATATGTCATCGTATTTATGAATGCATATACTAAGTCTTGGTGAATTAAAGATGGTTGAAAAAAAAGTAGCTATCCGATTGACGATTAACGGCCACAAAAAAGAGCTGTCCATACCGGCCGAAACCTCTGCTCTGGAGCTAATCCGGGACACTTTGAAGCTGAAGGGAACCAAGGAAGGATGCGGGATCGGAGAATGCGGCGCCTGCACCATCCAGGTCGACGGCAAGGCCGTAAATTCCTGTTTGATGTTCGCGGCCCAGCTGGACGGCTGCTGCGTTCAGACCGTTGAAGGGCTGCAAACCCCCGAAGGACTGCATCCGATGCAAGAAGCGTTTGTAGAGAAACATGCCGTGCAGTGCGGTTTTTGTACGCCCGGACTGTTAATGAGTACCCAGGCACTTATGACTGAAAATCCCAATCCGGATCGCGAAACCGTTCAAAAGGCGGTTGCCGGTAACCTGTGCCGGTGTACCGGTTATCATCATATCACTGCCTCGATCGAAGAAGCTGTTAAGCGCAGTGCCGGAGAAAAAGAGTAATGCGAAACTTAGCTTATATAAGACCGCAGGCACTTACTGAAGCCTTGGATTTTTTGGATGCCAACGGCGCGGATACCAAGATCCTGGCCGGCGGTACCGACGTGATGGTCGATCTGCGCACCGGCGAAATACAGCCGAAGTACCTGTTGGATGTCAGCCGCCTGGCTGAGCTCAAAGGTATTGAAGTCAATGACCAGGGCCTCAGCGTCGGCGCCGGCGTAACCCTGGCTGAGATATACGATTCCAAAATCCTGGCGCGTTTCGCGCCGTCTCTGCAAAAGTGTGCCGTTACGTTTGCGAGCCAGCAGATTAGAAATATTGCGACCATCGGGGGCAATGTGGCCCACTGCTCCCCCTGCGGTGATACCATCCCCCCGCTGGTCATACATGAAGCCCGGGCGGTGTTGGCCGGCAAAAAAGGGCTGCGCGAGGTTCCGATAACCGATATCGCCTCCGGCCCTTACGTCTGCGCGCTGCCGGCCGGTGAGATCGTTCTGCGCTTTATTTTAAAACCGGCAGAGGGCGGGTTTGCGGATTTTCAGAAAATCGGCCGGCGGCAGGCACTGGCCATCGCCAGGATCAGTATGGCTGTTATGGCCCGCAAAGATCCGGACGGCAAAATAGCGTTCATGCGGTTTTGCCTGGGCTCCTGTACGCCCACGCCGCGGCGCATGAAAGTTGTGGAGGATTTTCTGATCGGCACGGTGCCGTCTGAGGCCTTGATCTGGGAAGCCGGCCGGATGTTGGCTGAAAAAATGCTGGAAGTAACCGGTCGCAGGTCTTCGGCCGTATACAAGGAGCCGGCGATTCAGGGACTCTTTATGCGCATGTTGTATCCGATGGTGTAATATGAAACAGGTTTATCGATCAATTGGAAGAAGCATCCAGCGCATCGGCGCAGTCGAGAAGGTAAAAGGCGATCCGATATACAGCGCCGATATCGAAATCGAGGGCGCGCTGGTTCTAAAAGCGCTGCGCAGCACCAGAGCCCATGCGGAATTAGTCAGCATCAATGCCGACAAGACGCTTCAGATCGAAGGGGTGGTTCGGGTGTTTACCGCCAAGGATGTTCCGGGCAAAAACCTGATGGGAATTATCAATAAAGACCAGCCCTTGCTGGTGCCCGACAGGGTTCGATCCCTAGCCGACGCCGTGGCGTTGGTGGCGGCCGAAACAGATGCGGCCGCTGCCGAGGCACTGCAAGCCATTGACGTCACCTATCGCGATCTGCCGGCGGTTTTGGATCCCGAAGAAGCCCTGCAGGCGAATGCTGCCAAGATTCATGCCAAGGGCAACCTGCTTTTTACCCGCAAAATCCGCAAGGGAGATGCAGACAGCGCCTTTGAAAAGTGTACCAGCGTGATCGAAAAAACATACCGGACCTCCATGGTCGAGCACAGTTACTTGGAGCCGGATGCCGGTGTCGGATACGTCGATACCGATGGAATCCTGGTCATTTATGCGACCACCCAGAATCCGCATTACGATCACAAGGAAGTCGTTTCGCTTCTGGGGCTTGAAGACGGGCAGCTGCGAATTATTCAGGCTGCCACCGGCGGCGGCTTCGGCTCCAAACTTGATCTGAATGTACAGGGATTTATCGGACTGGCGCTGTTCCATCTGAAAAGACCGGTGCGCTATGTGTACAGCCGGGAGGAGGCTTATCTGGCCACCGCCAAGCGTCATCCGCTGATTATAAAAATGAAAACCGGCACCGATGAAACAGGCAAATTGAGTACCATGAAAACCACCGTTATCTGTGACACCGGCGCCTACGGCTCATACGGGATTGCAGTTGCCTCCCGTTCGGCCGTGCATGTTACCGGTCCATATGAAATTGAAAATGTCGAGATAGACAGCCATTGTGTGTATACCAACAAGACTTTTTGCGGAGCCATGCGCGGATTCGGCGCTCCCCAGGCAGCCTTTGCCTACGAAAGTCAGCTCGATTTGCACGCCCGGCAGCTTGAGATGGATCCTCTTCAAATCCGCAGAGTGAACGCGTATAAAATAGGTGCTGAGACCGGCACCGGGCAAATCCTGACCGCCAGTGTCGGCATCCGGGACTGCCTGGAAGCGATCGAACCCTATTATAAGGATGCCAAAGAAAACTGGGTCAACGCCGAAAAAAATCCTTATAAAAAAAGAGGTGTCGGAATCGGTTCAATGTGGTACGGAATCGGAAATACCGGGGTTCAGAATCCATCCACCGCCCGTATCGAAATGGATCCGTCCGGATCGGTAACCCTGTATACCGGTTGTGCGGATATCGGCCAGGGATCGACCACCGTGCTGGTCCAGATTGCAGCCGAAGTTCTTGGTCTGGCGCCTGAAGCCATTCGAACCGTGGTGGGCGACACCCGCTATACGACCAATGCCGGCGCCACATCGGCCAGTCGCCAGACCTATATTTCAGGCAATGCGGTCAAGGACGCCGCTGAAAAGTTGGGCCGTATTCTGCGAACAGAAGCGGTGGGCAAGCTCGGAGCACCGAATGCGTCCCTCGTATTGGATGCAGGCCATGTCTGCGTTGCGGCCAATCCGGAAAAGCGCATCGATTTCGCCTGGCTGGCCAAGCGCATCCACGCCAAAGGTGCGCCGCTATCCTGGCAGGGATACTTTGATCCGGAAACCGTACCGCTGGATCCGGACACCGGCCAGGGGGTACCTTATGCCACCTACGCCTTCGCCTGTCAGGTGGCGCAAGTTGTGGTGGATACATTGACCGGGGAGGTCAGCGTGACCCGGGTCGTGGCGGCGCATGATGTGGGCAAAGCCATCCATCCGGAAAATGTTGTGGGCCAGATTTGCGGCGGTACGGCCATGGGCGTCGGTTTTGCATTGATGGAAGAGTTTGTCCCCGGAAGTACGGAATCCATGAAAGATTATCATATCCCGACCTGCGCGGATATGCCCGAAGTGGTTCCCATTATTGTAGAATCTGCCGAACCGTCCGGACCGTTCGGTGCCAAAGGGGTGGGTGAGCCGGCCCTGATACCCACCGCACCGGCGATTATAAACGGTTTGACGGATGCACTCGGTGAAAGGATATACACCTTGCCCGCCAATCTGGAAAGAGTTTTGAAAGCCTGCATAAAAGCCGGCCATTTTGGCCCAAAGGAGGTTGTAAATGCCTAATGTTCTTCTGAAGAATATCGGAACCATCGTTGGCGGTGATATTGCCGAACCGCTTTTAACCGGCAATTCGATATTAATTGAAAGCGGCAAGATTAAACAGGTGGGGCAGATTGAAAAGACAAGTGTCGGGCAGGTCGATACAACCATCGATTGTGCCGGAACCACCGTGACGCCCGGTCTGATCGATTCACATTGCCACAATGTTCTGGGGGATTACACACCCCGGCAGAAACAGACCGGCTTTATGGAAAGCGCCGTGCATGGCGGGGTGACCACCTTTATTTCCGCCGGTGAAGTTCACCTACCCGGCCGACCCAAAGATCCTGCCGGAACCAAGGCCCTGGCTATTCTGGCCGCTAAATCCTTTGCAGCCTTCCGGCCCGGCGGGGCCAAAGTGGTCGGTGGTGCGCTAATTCTGGAAAAAGGTTTAACCGCGGGTGATTTTGAAGAACTGGCCGGCGAGGGCGTCCGAACCGTCGGCGAAATTGGACTGGGATCAATAAAAGATCCTGAAGAGGCCGCTCAAATGGTGCAATGGGCCAAGGCCGCCGGTATGACGGTTATGATGCACACCGGCGGGACGTCTATTCCGGGCAGCAGTACGGTCACGGCGGAGATGGTGATCCGTACCGATCCGCACATTGTCTCCCACATAAACGGGGGACCGACCGCCGTCGCGATCGATGAGGTCAAAAAACTGGTGACCGAAACCGAACTCGCCCTGGAGATCGTGCATTGCGGCAATCCGAAAGTCGCGGTGGAGGCCGCCAACATGTGTGTTCAAGCCCACGCTTTGGATCGAATCATCATCGGCAATGATGCGCCTTCCGGGACCGGGGTCATCCCATTGGGGATTCTGCGGGTCATCAGCCACCTGGCCAGCCTGGCGGACATCAAAGCCGAAGAGGCGATTTGTATGGCGACCGGGAACACCGCCCGGGTCCACAAGCTGGATAGAGGGACGATTGCCGCAGGAATGGCGGCGGATTTGGTAATCATGGATGCGCCGATGGGATCGATTGGTGCGGATGCGCTGGCCGCAATCGACGCAGGGGATTTACCGGCGGTTTCCATGGTGCTGGTCGATGGTGCGGTCGTGGTGACAAAGAGCCGCAACACACCGCCGCCCAACTACAAGCCTTCTGTCGTGTAACGTTCCGCAAACTGTCAGGCAGGCGAATGATTATGAATTGCAGGCTATACCTTATCATTGCATATAATACTGTATTCAAGCCAGGACGTTACGAAGAAAATCATTGTGTGTATTGACTGATCCTGGATCCTGGATTCTGGATTCTGGATACTGGATACTGGATGTTTTTGGACTTTATCATTTGTGAATTACTAGATATCCGGCATCAAGTATCAAGCATCCAGCATCTGCCCAGAAAACGCAACCATGGAACGCATGTCGGCAATGCTTGAAGACAAGAACTTATGCAATGTTAGGATATAGTCAGTAAGGAGAATGCAAAATGCAAGTGGTTTTAGACAATTGCACCGGGTGCGGCTACTGCATGCGGGATTGTCCGGTAGGCGCCGTAAAGGTCGAGAAAAAAAAAGCCGTCATTGATCACCACATGTGCACGGACTGCCAGGTCTGCTTTCGGGTCTGCGAGGATGAAGCACTGACGCCTGCAACCGTTCCGCCCGAAGCGACCATCGAATGTGATGCATGTCCGATTAAATGCTGGATTCAGTCGGGCTATATCGGCTCCTGCCATCGATATAAAAATGAAAATGGGATGCTGGTGCGAACAGCGCCGCTGCAGTCTTTTGAAGATGTCGCGGATATCGTCGGACCCGGGGTCGAAGAAATCATCCGCAAACCGGTTATTACGGCCATCGGGGCCGGAACGACCTATCCGGACACAAAGCCCGCCCCTCAAATCGTCAGCGAGAACCGTCGGGGGGTGGACGTGGTCACGGTGGTTACCGAAGTTCCGCTCAGCTACAGTTCGATTATCGTCAAGATCGACACCGATATTCCCATCGGCGAAGAAGGTGAGCGGATTTTTGTGGGCAAACGTGAAATAGGCATGGTGGAGACCGAACAGTACGGATCCAAAATGCTGCACATCGGCGGAGTCAACCGCCTGACCGGAAAGCATGGCTTTCTTATCGCCCGCACCATCACCGATCTTGCCAATCGCAAGCCGGTTAAACTAAAGATTGAAAATGGCACCCGCCTTGTCCTGCAGGTGGGACAACAGCCGGTGATCAACAAACAGAAAGCAGAAAAAATGCGCGTCGGCTGCGGCAGCGCCACCTTGGGAATATTAGCCAACTTTTTCGTGGAGGCGGCCGACGAGGTGATCATCCTGGATGCCCATATTACCGGACAGTTGAGCCGCCACGTGGCCGGTCAATTCGCCGGCGCCAAGCCCACGGGCGTCTTTTTGAAATTTGAAGAGAGCACCCCGGGACGCTATTTCGGCGATCATGGGAATGGCTGGGGCGGGACATCCATTACCAACCCGGTGGATATCATTGACCGTATCGATATGAAGGTTGCCCGGCCGGGGATGACGATTCTGATTTCGGAAACCACGGGCCAAAACGGCATCATGCTGCAGGTGGCCGAAAACGGTACGCCGCAAGAAATTCCGTTGACCGCAAAGGCCAAAGCGGCCCTGGAGGCCATCAGCAGCACCTGCGAACAATCTCGCGTCTCCGCTGTGTATATGGGTGGGGCCGGCGGCAGTGCCCGGGCAGGTGTCACCCGCTATCCGATCAAACTCACCCAAGCGGTTCACGCCGGTAAGGTCCAGTTAACGGTCGGCGGATGCGAAGGCTATGTGATGCCGGGCGGGGGGATAACTTTCATGGTGGATGTGGAGAAGGTCAAATCCGGCTCTTTTTACTGGACACCGACGCCGGCAACGATCTGTCCGCTGGAATACACGATGGAGCGCACTGACTATGATGCCATGGGCGGGCATGTGGAAGCCATGAAACCGTTTGCGGCCAAGGATCCGGACAGTGACTGATGGCCTACCGGCACACCATCACCGTCTTAGCCGAAGGCCGGGTCATGGTCGACTGCGGCCCGATGCGGCTGGTCATCCAGGCTTTTAAAGACGGGCAGCCGCAAACCGAACCGGCCCAAGAAGCGGCGGGCGATGCACTGTCCTATCTGGAGCGGGTCGCCCGTTTGAAAAAGACGCTGAGCATGCCGGCACACCGCATCCAGAAACTACCCGATGATGAGATCGCCGTCAGAATGTGCCAAAGCGTCCTGGCCATCGGGGATGACGATTTAACCCCCATGGCGGCTGTTGCCGGGACCATAGCCGATTTTGTCGCCGACCGGCTGTATCGGCAGGGAATGTCAAAGGTGGTGGTGGATAACGGGGGAGACATCGCTGTGAGACTGCACGGCAGGGAAGAGGTGACCATCGGGATTCGAACCGATATTCGCCGGCCTACCATGTCCCATGTAATACGGTTGGATTCCAGATCCGCGTCCTGGGGGATTACCACCAGCGGTGTGGGGGGCAGAAGCTTTACGCGGGGCATTGCCTCGGCCGTCACGACCATTGCCGGCAGGGCTTCGGTTGCGGATGCTGCGGCCACCGCCATCGCCAATGCATGTATGGTCGATGATAATAAGATACTTCAGGTTCCGGCACAACAATTGGACCCCAACACAGACCTTATCGGCATTCCTGTAACGGTAAAGGTGGGTGTACTGAGTTCCGATAAAATTCGGCTGGCAGTTCAAAAAGCACTTCAAAAGGCCGAGCACTTGTCGCAGAAAAACATCATTGCTGGCGCTTTGATTGCCGCGGGCGCAAACGTCGCCACGACGGCAAACATGCAAGAATATTTAACCGCTTGAATCTGTAAGGGAGTATAAATCCGGGAAAGGATCGCAATCCCGCGGTAGATAAAAACCAAGTCCACCTTTCAAGATATCAGCTTGACATAAGGGAGAATTAAAATGACATTTACCATCGTTGGGGAAAGAATCAACACGACTCTGAAAAACGTCCAGGAAGCGGTTGCCGAAAGAGATGCAGCCTATATTGAAGCGGATGTCAGAGAGCAGGCGGCCGCAGGGGCAACATACATCGACGTGAACGCCGGCGCCCGCATCGGCCACGAGAAAGAGGATATGCAGTGGTTGCTGAAGATAATCCAGGACGCCGTCACCGTCCCGCTGTGCCTGGACAGCCCGGATCCGGCGGTGCTTGAAATGGCCTATGGTATGGTGGAGATAACGCCGATGGTGAACTCCATCAGCCTGGAAAAGGAACGCTATGATGCCATGATCCCGTTTTTGAAAGGCAAGGCGTGCAAAATCATTGCCCTGTGCATGGATGATACGGGAATGCCCACCAGTGCCGACGATGTTGTCGCGCGCGCCAAAAAAATCGTGCAGGCGCTCGAGGACATCGGTATAAAGCGGGACGACATCTACGTCGACCCCCTGATCCAGCCCATGAGCGTCGACATCCAAAACGGGATGATGGCCATGGAAGCCGTAAAAAGAATCATGACCGAAATATCGGGTGTGCACACCATCGGCGGGCTTTCCAATATTTCCTACGGACTTCCCCAGCGAAGAATTATCAACCGTAATTTTCTGGCCCTGATGATGGCCGCCGGTATGGATGCAGCCATTATGGATCCTTTGGATCATGAACTGGTGGCGCTTTTACAAACCACGGAAATGCTTCTGGGCCAGGATGAATACTGTATGAACTTTATTACGGCCGTAAGGGAAGGACGTATATGAGAGCCACGTTCTCGCCCCGTCAACTTAATGCGAACCTCGATGCGATTTTGAGTCTGAATCGACAGGAACCGGATCTTGCGCAGGGTCAATTTAATCGAACATTGAAATCCTGGTCCTCTGGGCCCGGATTCTTTACTTATGGTTGCCCGGAATCGATTGATGAAGAAGATAAAGGTTGAAAAAGCCGTCGGCATGGTGCTGGCCCACGATATTACCCGTATCGTTCCGGGAAAATTCAAAGGGGTCGGATTTAAAAAGGGCCACCTTGTTCGCCCGCAAGACGTTCCCAAGCTGCTAAAGATCGGAAAACGACATATTTTTGTTTTAAATCTTGCCGACAATCAGATACACGAAGACGATGCCGCCCTGCGAATTGCAAAAGCCGTCAGCGGGGAAGAGCTTCGCTGGACGGATCCCAAGGAGGGCAAATCAAATATCAATAGCCCGACCAAAGGCCTTTTGAAAGTGAATCCTGCCGGTCTGCTGAAAGTCAACAAGATGGGAAACCTGATCGTCGCAACGCTGAAAAATAACTTTCCCTGCCGGCAGGATCAAACCGTCGCCGCCACCCGCATTATTCCGCTGGTCATATCGCGGCCCAAAATAGAGCGACTGGAGGCGATCGCCCGGGATTATTATCCGATCATTGCCGTTAAACCTTATAGGACCTTGAGAGTCGGAGCGGTGGTTACGGGCTCTGAGTTTTATAATGGACTCGCCAAGGACGAATTCGACAGCTACGTCGGCCAAAAAATCAAAGAATATGGTTCCAGGGTGGTTAAAAAAATCAATGTGCCGGATGAGCCCGGCGCCATTGCCGCTGCGATTGATGAATGCAAGCGCTTTGGTTGTGATGTGATTATAACCACCGGCGGCATGTCGGTGGATCCGGATGATCTCACCCGCAAAGGTGTGCAAAAGTTGAGTGCAAAAATTATCGTTTACGGATCGCCGATTCTACCGGGCGCCATGTTTTTGTATGCCTTCATTGATGATATCCCCATCCTCGGCCTGCCGGCCTGTGTTTATTTTCATTCATCCACCATTTTTGAGCTCGTATTTCCCAGAATACTGGCCGGTGAGCAGATCACCAAGGCTGAAATCGCTGCAATGGGTCATGGCGGGCTATGTATGAACTGTGATGTTTGCCGGTTTCCGGTGTGCCCGTTCGGTAAGTGATGCCCGATCTCAGGGCTTCTGTGCGCTTTATTCTATTCTCAAAATATTGCGGATATTCTTGACACAGGCCATACAAATCACTTATAAGGTGTCTCTTCAGAGATATCGTTATTCAAGCAAGGCTGATTGCCTTTACTATCTCCAGGTCACCATTTGAGGGATGGACAGATGTACCGACTTCGAATAATTTTTACCGTTGCTTTAGGAATCTGTATGACAGGTCAGTGGAGCTGGGCTGAACAGGCCTATGTGACCGATACCCTTAAGATCACCTTGCGTACCGGTCCCAGCACCAGCAATAAAATAATTGGTATGCTTTCTTCAGGTAATCTGGTTGATTTACTGGGTTCGGAAGGTGATTGGAGTCACATTCGTACGCCGAGTGCCGGCAATAACGCGAAAGAAGGTTGGGTGTTGAGTCGATATTTGACCGCTCGTCAACCGGCGATGATTCAGATCGTTGCATTTCGAAAAGAGAACACGCGCCTGAAAGAGCAGATGGTCGTTTTGCAGAAAAAAATGCAGGATATGGATCGTCTGAATGATGAACTGACGGAGAAGCTGAACGGAACGACGAAAGCATTAGACAGGCTGGATTTGGATTACAAGGAACTCAAACAGGGCTCCGCAGAGTATTTGAAATTGAAAGAAGCGTTTGCGATGGTTGAGTCAAAGCTGAAAAAGGCGCGACAGGAGTTTGGGATCTTGGATGAAAGCTATAAAAAAATAAAATATTCCGAAAGAAACATATGGTTCGCTACGGGTGCGGCGATCCTTTTGATCGGCGTAATTTGCGGCATCGTACTCGGGCGCAGAGAAAAAAGACGTAAACCGAGGTATTACTAGGGTCATGTCCCATATATGACAATACCGTTCCAATTGTTCTTCACGAATTCACCTCTAGTGTTGTGTCCCACAAATATATTAAAAAAGTCAAACTGGATGCTTAAGTAAAATTGGATCCCTGAATTCAATAAATTCCAAGCATCAAATAACAAACAATATCCAAATTCCAAGATCCAATGTTCAAAATGTTTGAGAATTCGAATTTTGGTAATTGAGATTTATTTGGAATTTGTGATTTGAGATTTGTGCGATTACAATCTAGAAAATAAAGGGCAATCAAATCAATTCGAGTTTTGTAAGATACAAACGGGATTCAACACTAGGGCATCCGATAGACCATGGAATTGATGTTCATTCCTGCACCGACGGAGGCAAAGACCGCGATATCGCCCGACTCAAGCCTGTGATTGTCCAGTTTTCCCTTCTGGATCAGATCGAACATCGTCGGCAGCGTGGCGACCGAGCTGTTTCCGGACCAGGAAATCATCATGGGCATGATGTCGGCCGGGATTTCTTTTATATCGTATAATTTAAACAATCTTTTTATGATCGCCTCATCCATCTTTTCATTGGCCTGGTGTATGAGGATCTTTTTTATATCGCTCAGGACGAATCCGGCCTGGTCCAAATTTTTCTTTACCACTTTGGGTACGGTTCTGACCGAATATTTGTATATTTCGTGGCCTTGCATTTTAATGAATAGATCATTTCCATTGCGCTGCGGGTGGTAAGACTTGTCCAGCCACAAAAGATATGCCTCATCAAAGGTATCCGTGCGGGTGATGTGGGATAGAATCCCCACATCCTGATTCGTCGCCTCAACCAGGACTGCACCGGCACCGTCGGCATATATCATGCAGTCAATATCATGCGGGTCCGAGACACGTGAGAGAATTTCCGCACCAATAACAAGCACCCGCTTGGCGTCGCCGGATTTGATGTAGTAATCGGCCATAATCGTTGCCTGCAGCCAGCCGGGGCATCCGAAATGCAGATCGAAGGCGATGGTGTATGGGTTTTTTATTCTCAGCTTGTTTTTCACCCGCGAAGCGATGGTGGGAACCATGTCCGTTCTCACGTTGTCAGCTTTCATATCCCCGAAATTTTGAGCGACAATGATGTAATCGAGATTTTCCCGGTCTGTGCCATCCAGCGCCTGTTCCGCCGCCATGTAGGCAATATCGGATGTGGTCAGCCCGTCGGAAACATAGCGCCTTTCTCTAATGCCTGTGATCTCGTTGAGCTTTTTGACTATCTCGTCGTTGGATCGTTCAAATTTATTGCCGTCGGCATCAAAGAAATCGTTGTCGAGAAAATGCTTGTTGGGTACTGCCTTGGGTGGAATGTAACTCCCGGTTGCTGTAATAACTGAGTTCGGCATTTTAAAGAGGTAGTCTTTCCTTTTTGAGATTATACGAAAATATGCTGTGCTGAAAACTATCTTTGAAAACGCATTTTCAATCTATTACGGAAATACCAACATAAGGCACCTTTAACCGGTGCACAAGGGTTTTACAAAATAATTACAATTTACCCAGGTCACGGTTGCCAGGAAAGCAAGACCCTGGTGGTTGGGCAGTTGCGCACGGGGAAGCGAAGTCGGTCATTTAATCTGATTACTGTGGCATCGTCCGGGTATCAATTTCTAGCAGGTCGACCTTCAGGCTTACAGTTTCGATACGGCGCGCGGCAATGTCTTTAACGCACATGCAACATCTTCATCTTCCTGACATAATCCTATGATATCATGAAAATACCCGCTTGAAAACTTAAATTCTGAAGGGCATCCGCTGCTTTTGTACCGCCCAAAAGGTGTTTACCACTTAATCACTTGGCTTCGACCACCCATGATGTGATGAAATGCCGCCGTATGGCACTTGGTTCCTCGGGCGAATTTTCAGGAAACTTGATCTCCTTAAATTGCAATTAGGTATTAGAACCGTCAATAAATCATAATAATTCAAATAGTTGAGGTATTTTTTGTGAGATAATAAAAGTTATTGCAAGCGGAAAATG
>Ga0126332_10000293_pt1 | contig 18748 bp, 15 predicted proteins | sample InaspJWI42metaG_FD_94482 | JGI IMG/M metagenome (GOLD analysis project Ga0126332, IMG submission 94482) | Marine gutless worms symbiont microbial communities from Oahu, Hawaii - Inanidrilus sp. 2 OAHU.JWI-42 metaG | ecosystem: Host-associated > Annelida > Digestive system > Unclassified...
CCCAGCTGATGCCACTGCCACTCACTGTCTCTTGCTTCAGTAAAATCCAGATTGGTTTTACCTTTCTGGTACTGGCTCACCCGGGTAGTCCTGGAAAAAGGGCCGTTAAACGGGTGTGTGTGTATCAAAAATTGAGAAATGTCAGGAGTATTGAGTTGGAAAACAGGATAATGACTGTATCTGACTTGCGTAGAGTTTGTACCTGACTAACACAGATTTCCTAATCCATGTTTGACGTTTTGATAGTCATTGGCTGTTTAACTGTTCTTATTTTGTGTTATTTTACTTAATAATTGCTGATAATGCTACTGGTCTATGAGTTGTATTGGTGTTAGTTGATCAGTAACAGGTTCGTTATTACAAATCAAGCCATGCTAATGTAATGTCAATGTGGAGTTCAAGGTGACACTTCACGAACAAGTCCATTACAGGGGCACCTTACAGTATTAACACTTACAGTATGTTAATGATGTTCGTGCATGTAAGTGTGTTCTCTGTGTGTATTTGTGTGTTCAGCAGTGGCTTGGCGTTTCCATACATGCCTCCAGCGACTACGGGTTCCAGCTCGACATCAGCCGGGTTGACTACGTCCACAGAACCAACAGCCGCTACTACCACTACTGCCAGTACTAACTCTACAGCGCCAGGCTCAGCGCCGGCTGACAACCCGTTTGCTGCGTTGATGGCTCAGATGATGTCTGCACAAGCCGGGCAGCAGCAACCAGTCAGTTTCATATTTTTTTGCCGAGTAACTGTAGATTTATATGTAGCACTTTAGCATGAGTGACTCCTCTCTGAGACACTCGGGTATGGCATGTGTTAACAAAGGATCACACAGTTTTATGGAATGAACCGTACATGCCTTTACTGCCCAGCTGCAGAGCATCATTGCCCTTTGGTCAGTACTCACTGAAGGTTGGTGGCCGAGTTGCCTAGGTGGCTTGGTTACATACCAAGGTGGTATGCATGCCAGAAGATGGGTCACATGTCTCAGTGGTAACTGGGCTTAAAGTAGAGGAACTTGTTGATAGTCGAAATGACATTACCACTATGCCATGCTGCCATGTCTAATACAGGATGTTGTTCATGTGTTGCTGTAGCTGGAGCCTCCTGAACAGAGGTACCGCACCCAGTTAGAGCAGTTGGCAGCAATGGGCTTTCTTAACCGTGAAGCCAATCTGCAATGTATGTACTAGTCATGTTTATTTTTTTTGTTAAAAAGACGCCTGTTTAGCAGCTTTTTTACAGGACAACCTAGCTGAAATGGTACCACAAAAACTAAAACGTTCTGGATTTTTCTATTGAAGCAAGAGATGATGAGGTTTTGAGATGGCAGTGGCATCGACCCGGATCATTTACCAACATCTGCACTGCATCTCATCAGACAGATTGTCACGCCAACACGTCATCACTCCATTTTCACTGGATTCACGGAGCTGGCTTTAAGAGAGCATTGTCTGTTCCATCTGGAATCTTCTGATAAATGAAGAAAGGATGAGACAAGGACATTGGTTAGAATTAGAGCTTTGTGCTTTGGAAAATGGCCATTAAAAAGGAGGTAGGTACCTATTAGGATAGGTAGTAGCATAGGCATCACAAACAACTTCTTATGTTAGTGTAAATTGAACTCACTTTACATAAGTGAGAATCGGTTGCCTTCACTGCAGCCAAGTAGACTTTAGTGTTACATGTATGTGCTAACGTGTAACTTATTGCTTGATGTTTGCAGCACTCATAGCGACTTTCGGCGATGTGAACGCCGCAATAGACCGCCTACTGCAGCAACGACAGCGATGAATTGTTAGTAGCTAACATTGTCATTGGCACCGTCTATTGCTCGTTCTTTCCACTGTAAATTGTACAAATTTTATTATGCATTTGACGGGTATATGTTTTCTGTCAAATGTGTGATGATTGTTCATATAATTATTAATCTAGTGAACTAACAGAAATACATATCTTATTTCAAATTTATGTTTTGCTTTTTGATGGGATGATACTGTCAAACAGAAATGAAGACCGTTTAAAACTGAGTTTGCACTAATTTTTACAGTTTTACAAGTAAATTTAATTACAATTTATCATTTGTATTTTTCTGTTTATTTTTAATGGAGAAAGAACACTACATTTATTAGTGGCTAATCAGAACAATTAATGATGCCCATATTTTAAAACTAATTTTTAAAGGAAGTTTCTAATGATTGGCATTTTTTGCAACTGTACAAAGTGCGCCAAAAAATTCCCGTTCTACTTTGAGGCATTATAGTATTTATAATTTTTTTGAGTAGAAATTCTAAAAACTTTTCATAAGGCAGTATTTATCTGAGAATTTGGAAAGTGTAAACTTATTTATTTTGCTTAAGAAATTTAAAAAATGCTAATGTATGTAAAATAATGTAATTTTAACATCAATGTTAACTACTTTGTGTGACCAGTTCAAAAAAATTAAGAGACTTGCCGACAAGAAAAACAGCCACTGGTCTATCTCTTCGTTGAGCAAAGAATGACCTCTGTGTCATCATGTCTTTGCTAGAGCAACCGGAGGCTGATGCTCAGTCTGTTGAGCCAGTTTTATCTGTTTTTTTGAAAAGATCGTTCAGTATTCTTTTCCTTTCTCTTTGCACAGATACTTGCATCATTTGTTATGCATTAAGGGCCTAAAACACTGTCAAATACCTAATTTGGTGTTGAAGGTGCCATGCTTGCTCATAAATGACACAATTCATGAAATTAATGACTTCTTTCATTTATGTATACAATATTTAAACACAGAGAATTGGTTTCATGTGTTTTGAATGTTGAGTACATTTACTTTATTATCATATGTTTATTTTCTTCTTACAAAAATTACAAGATAACGGTATAGCCCTTTTCAGTAGACTAGGATTTTTTGGCGCACTCTGTCGTGGTCTGAACTGAACAGATGAAGGTTGATCTATGCATTACATTTCGCATACTGTTGTCATTGGTCCTAATTACTAACTATGATCATTCAGGTCTGTACATCACTGTAGACTAATTAGAAGTTGTTTTGTTCTGTATGTCTCTACTAACAGCCGTGCTGTTGTATCCTCACTTTATATAGTAAATATGGTGTTATCCTTGTTCCAGCCTTTGTTTTGTGTAAAACTTGCACTGTTATGTCACCATTGCTAATGCAGTGGCCTAATGCTGGCTGATAATTTGTGCACCTGCTTTAGACTGGTGGAGCATATTTGTATGGCTTACTAAATTACAACTGACATGCTGTGTTTACGTTATTAAGTCAAACTATTGGGATTCAGTTGCACAGTGTTATTAATAACACCATTATTGATGACTTGTATATGCACACTGGCTTAGCTAGCCTACATTTTTCACTTGAACGTCAGTTAGATAGATACGGAGTCTGTCGCATGAACGCATCCTTTATTTGTCCAGTAACTGACTCAGTGCTTTGATGCTGTTAGTTGGGTGGCAGGAAGGGCATCCGGCCTATAAAAACTGAGTGGTGGGGTGCTGGAGTGGTTATCTGTCTGCAACGAGGTGCAGACTTGCATATGGCCCAGCTGATGCCATTGCCACTCACTGTCTCTTGCTTCAGTAAAATCCAGATTGGTTTTACCTTTCTGGTACCGGCTCACCCGGGTAATCCCGGACCAAGGGCCGTTAAACGGTTGTGGGTGTAACTGACTCACTAATGGAAGAGATAATGTGAACTGTATGTGCTGAGTAAAAAAAGTGTAAACATCATAAACTTGCAGTAAGTGGTTGCTGAATGATTATTTTTTTGATTATTGTCGGAATTTGTTTTTGAGTTTTATTGGTTTGGATAATTGTCAGATTGTTACCTTGAAAAGCATTTTGCTGATGTTTGCTGTACAGTTTGAGATAAATATATGGTGAAGAATGAAATTCTCAGCTTTTACTTATTTTAGCATTACTCCTGAGAATTGTAGTAATTGTACTACTACCCTAGTAGTTGGTAGGCGTAAATGGAGAAACATTTAATGTCTGAAGTTTGTTTTAAATGGAATGCTGTTGGCTGCATTGTTGCTTACTTCAGCTTGACTGATTCGGCTAATTAATTCCAAATGGCTTCATGTGTATCTTGTCATAAAAGAATATGCCTATGCTTGTACATAGAATATACAAAAGGATCTTCAAGGTTGCAACAGCATTGCATTGCTAATTTTTTATGCATGTTATACACTACTGGTATAATGAAGTGACAGTTGACAAAATACATTTATTTTGGAATATCAGAACTAGATTTAATCAGACTAGAAAGTTATGCCAGATTGAATTTTTTTCTGACTGATTTTGATGGAACGTACCAGTACTGTGCTAACTGTCACTTGCTACTCGTAATGTCCAGTAGTTTTGACAGTGTTTGTTTTATACTTCACATAGTGAAAGCAAATCTCTAAATACCTCGTAACATTCTTGTTCTTCCTGTTCTTGGGCATTGTGGTTCTGCTGACTTTACGACTTATAGCTTGACAGTTGTTCCACCTACACCTAAGGTTGCTGTGGAACACTAATAGGAAGTCATACTAGTCGAACGCAACCATCGGCTTGCTGCTCCGATTACTGAAAGTTTACTAGATCGTTTTTGGCACTTTCCAACTTACCGGTAAGCACTTGATATTGTGACTTGATGTTTACCCACATTCGGTTCTTGTTTGCCAGTGGGAAGCTGTCCACTATGAACTTACAAAATTAATATACACGGCAGTCAAGAAGCATGATAATGCATTAATCATCTCATCCCATCTCGCTTTCAGCAAATGGAAACTCAGCTGCAGTGCTTGGTGGACAGTTGGATTGATAGGTAAATTGCAAAAAGCACAGATGATTGACACTTGTTCATACGATGTTGCTTGACTGAAATTCGCAAGTTGCAAAGTGACAAAACAACTGGCTGTTTAAGAAAAGTCTGTGTTCTACGTGCGCCGACAGCTTGGCACTGTCTGCATTCACACTGATTCTGCAGAAATTGATCGGTATCTCCTTCCGCTGGGCCCACAGCAGCAAACCTGCAGTAGCGGGTTTGCTGGTGTGGACCCATGATGGAAAAAAGGACGGACACCGTTTCGTTTTAAACCATGCTTCTCGTACTATACGAGCAGTACCAACAGTCCACTTTTTATGGGAAGCAACGCGAAGCACTTCGATCGTGCGCATGAGTTGTACGTTCTTTCTACTGTTTTCAACGAAGCACTCGAGACTGTGGGAGAGGGTTCGGGATGTCCTCTACCGCCGCGGAGGTCCGGGCCCGAGGATAGCACCTCGAAATTTTCTGGTCAAAATCCTGATGCGTTTAGGTAAGAAAATGTGCTCCTCAACGTTTACTAAAAACGCAAACACCCCCTATAACTAGCCCACTTCAGTTACGTACAAGATAAGTGTTACGATCTGTCACTCAGGGGCGTATTTAAGGGGGGGGGGCTTACGGGTTCAAACCCCCGTCCCCGAAATGTTGAGAAGAAAATTGTTTGCAGTGTATAAAAGCACGCCCAGCGAAATGCGAGCGTTGACGCACTCTATGTTTGCACTATTGTGATGCCAGGAAAAGCCTTCTGGTGTCTATAAAATGCAAGAAACCGCTTGGGCGGCCGGGGCTCTGCCCCGGACCCCGCTGGGTAAGCTTACGGCGCTCCCCCAGACCCCCTAGCTGATTGGTCAGCTGGCTGCCCCCTACCCAAGAACCCCACCCCCGCTCTCGGCCTTTCAGGCCTCACCTGTCACCACCCCCTAATTTTCAACCTCCCCCCCCGAACTAAAATCCTGGCTACGGCCCTGGTCACACTTTATTGGGGAGTCAGAGATATAGCCTTGACCCCACTTCTAAAACACGTAATTCTCTCGATTTTACCGCGCTATGCTAGCGCGGCATGTGCTGTCGTCGTGTTGTCCGTCCGTCACAAGCCAGTATTGCATCAATTCAAAACTACTGGACTAATCGAACTGGTTTTGGGCATAGAGGCTGCTTTCCACCTGTCCCACAGTGTTGTAAGGAAATTTGGGCACCGCCAAAAATAAGGGTACTTCCCTCGGGAACTTTGTCCCAAACTCTGGATTTCGCCACAGCAAGTTGATCACAAAACTCGTCGACGGTCGATCCTGTTGACGACACCTATACGACAGTCGTGGCTGTTTACTGCATATCGGCCAGCTGTAACCCTCTAACTCCATTACTTTGATTTGTTGTGGATTTGCTGTAAGCCCTACAACTTGTTTTTTCAGTTGTGTAGCAGTTTACAAGATTTCGACTGACAGCGCGTCGCGCGGTCCATCTGCAGCAGCAGAGCTTTTTGTTCGGCCACTCGGCATGCTTATATTGTAGGTAAACTAATAATATAAGACTTTCGAGACAGCACATCAAATGCTTTGTTGTTGTTATCACCGCGTACGTACGTGCAAAATGCTGTGGTGCAAACAAGAGCAAATAAGAACTAGCTGACGCAACGGAAATGGGCCTATATCAGTGAAAATCCTGGTTGGTTTAATGACACGAAAATTCATTCCGTACATCGTGTGATGCAGAATTGCGATTGTTTGTTGGTGGTTCAGCCACGTTGCGTATCGAAAGCGGCTCTATAAATGCCTCGCGACATTCTCTTGTTCTTCTCGGTGACTATGACGACGCGGCTATTATTCTAATTCGAGTCTTGTTACAGTGTAAGATAGGCCTACATATAATTTGGACAGTGGTTGCAGAACAGTTGACCGACCACACTCGAGTCGGCATACATAAGCTTTTGACAGTTGACTCTTGCATTCGCATTTTCCACTTTTTAGTTGTTGATTCCGTGTGACAGATTACGCTGATTTATGTCAGCTTTCAAGCGCCTGTTACAGTGCAGTGAGTCAAAAAAACAAGACACTATACCCTAGTAGTCCGTAACTTCGCCAAATGTTAACCGATTTTCAAAATTATGTCACTGTTAGACTCAGTAAGAAATTTTTAACGTAGTCATATTTAAATACCCCCACCACACGCTAAACGTGTTGCTACACTACCTTGTAAAATATCTGTTTCAAAAAATTGCAGTAAGTGAAGCAAACTGTCAACCATTTTCCTTGTAACTTAGCCAAATGTTTACCAATTTCAAAAATTCTTTCACCAGCAAAGTGGATGATAACTGTGTAGTAAAGTAATTCATTACACCATAAATGCTTGGCTACACTACTTTGTGATTTATCATTAATTACAATAAATATTTCAGATTGATGCCATTTTTTCTGATTCTAACATTCATTTTTCACAAGGTAGTGTAGCGACATGTTTAAGGCGTGGTGGAATATGTAAATACGATTTGTTGCAAATTTACTACCGAGCCCGTCAGTGAAAAAAAATTTGAAAATCGGTTAATATTTGGTGCAGTTATGGACAAGACTGTGTTGTCTTGTTTTTTGACTCACAGCGTAGTTTATCGTATCGTATCGTTGCCACTGTATTGCAAAAGAAACAGGAAGTATCGGCGGCATCAAGATTGCCCAGGTCTGTCAAGTGGTACGAATAATAACGTTAAACTGATTGACGTTGCCCGCATAGAATGCGGCGCAGGGTCTATGTAACGGTCGAATGTCCGTCCGTCTGTCCGTCTGCCTGTCTCGTCGATCGACAACTGCCGCTTGCCGTAACCTGGGCGGGAGCAGCAGATATCGATCGGCAACTGCTGGCGTCGCGTACCGGCTATCGATCAGCTCGGGCGCCTGCAGCTGCGGGCAGCGTCATGTTGAGAGCCGAGGTACGAGGCTAAACACAGACTTGTTTACAACGTCAATACTCCACAAACAGCATCTGTCACTGAACCTACATTTAAACAACACTTGATTGCATACAAAGCTACACAGCACAATACAAATTCTATAGTAACAAGTTGCTACATAAATGGTAGCGACAGACCGCATCGCCGCCGTAGCACACATCCGCCCTGTGCACCACCGAATCTCCCCATTTCAGTGGGCAGTGGGTCGGCTGTCGGCATATGTCCTCCAAGGTGCACTAATATATGTTTCATTGGGCCGATTCAGGATCCCCAACGGCAAGGAGCATCTTTTGCGGGGATTGTGGCTACTGACGAGTACTGGAACTGTTTGCTGCTTGCCTTGCCTTTAGCCGTCCTGTTTCCGATGGTTGGTGCGTGGCTGTATCATTGACTGTTGCTGTCCAGTCTCTACAACTTCCTGTCAGCTGTTGATAGCATCATCGCAGTCCTTGCGCTCCAGTGTCATTCCTCTTCACTCTTTGAGGTTATCCATCCCTTCAGTCCGGGGCTAGCTGCCTTTTCTTCTGGTTTCTGGTGCAGTTCCTTTAATGTCACCCTTCTTCAATCAATCATCGCCGATTTATACGTCATATCCGCGCAAGGAGGTTCCTTTTGCGGGTGGCGATGACATTACATGTACTCCAGATTTAGGAAGTCAAAGGTCCAAACAACCCCCATTTGTGCCCCCAGTTCATTCATTGTATCTTTATGTAAATTCTGTAAATTGTATTTGATGAGCGAAATAAATACACATACTTTAAAAAAATTGACGGTGGCGTGAATAGGCATTTCCAAGCCAAACGGGCGAAGTATTGAAACTTTCATATTATGGGAACTAATAAATCGATTCAATTTCAAGCTTTGCACAACGATGTAGATGGACAAGTACTTTTCGTCGATGGTCGCAATAGGGGTCCAACGAATCCAAGATGGCGGACGGCCGCCATATTGGAAAAAATCGATAAATCGCTCTATCTCCGCAACCCTTTGACCGATTTCGGCGAAATTTGGCACGGCGATCGTACTGGTCCCGAGGGTACATGTTCCACTTGGTGATTACGATTAAACGAATAGTGTGCACGGCGATACGGCCTTTTGTCAAATTACTTTGACCACTTATTACTATTTTCATTAATTCATTATCAACCAATCTTGTCTCTACTACAATGTGCATTAGTTGATGCCGCGAATCTAAAAAGTCTAGCATCAATGGCCTGTGCGTAATAAACATTGGCAGTAAATCATGAATGACAAACAAAAAACGTTTCGGTTGACGTGTGCAGCGCAACGCATGTGAAGAAGGGGGTGTGCGAAGGAAGGCAGCATAACTATCAGTCTGTGGACATCACCCGCTGGCCGGATGCAGTAGCACCTAGGCCTACCGGAGTTCGTCGGGTGCTTTCGCTAATTACCATTTTACGACGTCGGGTCGCCTCGCGCCGTGCTTCGATGAATGCTGCGGGTTGTGTGTGTGTAAGCAGTCTTTCATCTGTCAAGAAGACGATTAGTACCGCAGCACCGGGATGAGTGGCGGCGGTGGGCGTGGCAGGCACAATGAGGGCGGGGCGAGCATCAGACCGAGCGACGTCGGCGATACGTAAATTATTTCTGTAAAATAATCATCAACAAGTTTAGTTAAAAATTTTGATCATTTTTAAAAATTTCAAATATCTTTATAAATTTAAAACTTCACATTTAAAATTGTAGTTAATTGTCCGTCACTGCAGGCTGCAGCATGCAATACAGCGTCGTCACCCGGCCCGCGGCTGTGGTGTGCGAATCGTCTCCCGGACAGATAAAAGGCGACGGACGAATCGTCACGTAATCGACGAATGCTGCGGGTTGCCGTTGGACCGGCGCTTGATGGTCCACGTCGTTAGCGGCGGCCGTCGACGCCCGACAGACGTCCGAAATTAAACACTTTCACGCACCATCGAACATGAAAGAAACTTTCTGCGAGGTAGAACACGAACGTAGCACACTTGACTGTCCACGGAAATCGCCGTCGCAGATATCTGCCCCCCCCGTACCTGACCCCCAAACCCTAACCGTAACCGTAAATTACGTCCGTAATACTAAGTCTTATTCCTAACATCTCTGTCCTCAAGAACCCAAATCTAACCTAACCTCCTAATACTAACCCCTAACCCTAACTAGTCAGGGGGCAGATGTGTGCTATGGTGATTTCGGGGGCGGGGGGCAGATGTCCGGGGTCAGATGCCCGGTGAGATACTGGACAATACGTCTGGGCTGACTTTCAGAGCGGAACGGGCGCAGAGCGTCGCGGTTAGTACGGGCAATTCGATCCATCACCTGTCATCGACCACGACGTTGCGTATGGCCTACCTCAAGACGTACCGTTGGTATTTCGACAACATCATCGTCGTGATTTATTATCTACATTGTAGTCAGACGTTAGCTGCCCATTTACGCTGCACTGTACCTTGTTATTTTTAGCTCTTAATACAAGAGCGAACAGATGTTGATTTATTAGCGTGGACTATGGAGCCCTCTTCGCATTACTGTCGGAGACCTAAGGTGACCTTGAATGTTTATGGTCATTCAACAGCAGATGGAAAAGTCAAGAAGCAAACTCAAAGGATGCTTATGAACACTGCATAGACTAAATGTGTTAATCATCGAGTCTGATTCAATTATGCTTAAGTGATTATCATGCGCTTAAAAACTTTTTATTACTTACTTGCTTAATGTACAGTGATGTTAGGCCTATGCTGATGTGCTTGAATTAAAAGTCTTTGTTCCACAAAAATTATGCAGCATATAAAGAAAGAAATAAACAACGTAAACACCTTTATATCCCATAACTATTTCTAAATAAGCGAATCAAATGACAAATAAAATACGAGCAGGACTAATTATTAGCTCGCATTTGCATTTACACAAGAAACTAAAGAACTCGGCTATCGCAGAGAAACTGGGTGTATATCCTTCTTTCTACCATAAATGGACATTCAACGTCACCTATATAAGGTCACTAAAATCAAGAGCAAATGGTGTTCTACGTTGTATTCGTCCAAAAGTTCACATATTTGGCTTGCTGTAGCTTTGACATACATGAACCGATTTTGATAATTTTGTTAAAAGTGTTAATAAGGAAAAACAACCAAAAGATGCTTTATTTTCTCGCCTCACCTAACTAATTCTTCTACACTTGCCGACTACCTGGCAAGAACAGAAACATGACAATTGCATCTTTTAATCCAAATGTATTACTGCTTTGCCAGACTTCAACCAGTTGCTGCTTGAGTTTTTCAATCTTGTGGATTCGTATTTGTACTTGTGCTGCTGTAAGACTTGATTCAAAATTTTGAAATCAGTGAACTCTGGGCTGCTGGACGGACCGTAGATCAGGAGAAAAGTTAATCGGCGCTTTACCAGACAAGTCTGTGTCCAATCTTGTTAAATCGGCTGTAAACACGACACTGCCCGCATTTGCTGCTGAGCGCCGTGCTGCGGCCCCTGCTGCGGCGCCGTTGCTGCTGGGCGCCAGCTGCCCGCCGCTGTCGATCGTTATATCCCCATCCTGCCCGCACGGCGCTCAGCAGCAAACCCGCCGCAGGCCGCTGCTGCGTTCGAATGATGAAACAGACAGATGTACGGACAGACGGACGGACGGACACCCGACCGTTACATAGATCCTGCTCCGCATACTATGCGGGCAGTGCATATAAGGGCGTTTAATACGGACATTGGTATGCCACGACATCGAAAGTCACCTGATTCGGACGTGGCAGTTAAAATGACCCGTGAATTAAGAAAACTCTGGCAGATTATCCTCCGCTATTAATAAGCAGTTTTGTTTCAAGGAAGGATGGGCTGTAATAAAATGTCAAACAATATACACTATACGCCGAGTCACTATCTATTAAACTGATAAAAGAAATCCACTTGTAAAGCATTACAAGGCCTGCTTGAAACTGTTGCTCGAGTGTAAATGGTATAAATTTTCTCATACATTTCGATTTTTGCTGTACACTTCTAAGTTAGGTATTGATCAGATGACATACAAGAATAAACGACTGATAATAATGTAATTAGCCCTTTCGCACTGCGCGTTCATGAATAGACAGACATTTCCAGCATAAATAAACAGTGGAAGTGCGACAAAAGTGCCGGTTTAGGTTGAAGCGCCTTATAACTTTCTATTTTTGGAGCATAAACAGCGTGAAAACATGGCATAAACCGACATTTGTTTAAAATTCTAAAACAGTGTAACAGTCAATTTCCTTAGACAATGTAAGAAAATGCCCAATTTGCTTAAACAGTTAAAAACGCAAAGAAACTCTTCCTACTAAGACGAGTTTGTTTGCATAGGAGACTACTACAAAATATTAAATGTTTTTTCTTCAATTTTTGTAACTTTTTGCAAACGTAATAAAAAGTCGGTTCAAATTTAAGTATCACATTCCACAGGTTGATGCAAATCTACAAGCGGTCACACGCTGGGAAAGTTGTAATGTCTTAAATGTCATTTTCATGTCGACAGCAACGTCTGTCAATACACTTGTGCGAAATGTTGTAGGCGGTGTCTCCTAGAAATCACGCGAACGCTGACAACAGTGACATCATTGTAATGTGATGAAGTTCGAATCGCTCGAGCGTGGCTTGCGGACAAGCAAGACCGGCCGGCCGGCCGGCCGCGGGCACTGCAGGCCTCTGTCTCGGCGCCGAGCCCACGGCCAAACGGGCACCTGCTCTCGGCCTCCAATAAAACATCGAGAATCGCGCGCCCGGGCGGCCGGCGGCGGCGGTCGATGTTTCGCGGATCATTACCGGCCCGCGTCGGCGATCAGGGCGACAATGATCGGCAGGAAGCCGCAGTGCTGTGGCGCCCCGGGCACAGGACGCCGACACGTGTGCTGATCGTGGGAGCTGGCGCTGGCCACCGGCCGAACCACGTTTGATGTGGACTCTCCCCGCTCATTAGTATAATAGGCGGGCGCGCGCGGCGCCTGCTGGCATCATTGGCCTTTAACAGACACGCGCAGCTGATCGACGTCAGCACTCGAATACGTCCGTCAGTCATCCAGTCAGACTGAGAACGGACTGTCGTGTGAACTCGTCGATCTCTTGAGATTTTCTCTGCGCCGATTCCTCGCTAGTCTCGTTGTTTCTTCTCTCTACTCTCGGTGGACTACTCGGAGACTACCGAGTCCGGACATCGCGATGCCGCCGGTGGTCGAGGTGTACAACCGGGTGGTGCAGTGTCAGGCGGCCCAGCGTCCAGACCGACGAGGTCGTCGACGTCGCCACCTCTCTGAGACGAGCATCAAGACCGAGACGCCGCTGCCGCTGAACGATGTAAGTTGTATATGACGTCTTCTGGTTGTGTCAGCTAGTTTACACGTAGATATCTACTCCGCATCCGCTAGGGAAGCGGTGTATTGCGGTCTGATCTGTACCAAATTTTCTCCTCATGTTACCTTAGTCCTGCTCTGGTGGCGTTGCGATATGTTATGTACTTCCGGTTTGTGGGTGGCGTCATGGAAGCACATAATGGTCAGGAATATAGGCGACGCGAAAAAGGCGTATACTCAGTGACTCAACAGTGGGCAGCACTGAATTGACATCGCGGCGTATACTCAGACTGACCCACCATGGGGCGGAGTCTGATATGTACGATTGCCTTGTTGCTAATTTGCTAATTCTTATTTCAGATGTTCAGTTAAAGCCGGATATCGAAGTAACAGCGTTAAAGTGACGTATACTGTTGCAAAGTTACAATGAGAAATTGGTGGTTTTATCAAGTTAATTCTTCCAAACCGTCTTGCAATATACGAAGCCTATTTTATTTAGAGTTACACGAATTATTCCTAGTTTCGCGGCACTCACGAATTATAAATTACGTAAGATAAAGGCGAGTAGTAGGCGACGCCATTAACGTTAGTCAGTAACGAACTAAATACGTGTATTTCTATGTGTATGCGTGTTCTCAGTCATCGTCATCGTCAAATTTAAATTAGCCGCAAACAGGTTTTCAGTTAGATGCTGCTTTAGCAGAATCCGGTTGATGGCGACTATCGTGATGCGCTGTGTCTGATTGACAGGCGGTGCAGGTGCGCCTCGAGCTCGGTCACCGCGCGATTCTGCGTAGTCGGCCGACTCACGAAGGCTTCACGCATGACTGGGTGGTCTATGTGCGCGGCGCTGACCCCGCCAGCAACATTCAGCAGTTCGTCGACAAAGTCAAGTTCCATCTACACGACAGCTTCCCGAAGTCCAAACGCGGTCAGTCTCTCGATGAACGTGGTCTAACATTTTAGCTGTCCGCATTAGCCTGGTGGCGTAACGGTTAGGATGATGGACTTGCAACTGAGTTATCGCCGGTTCGATACCCGGCCGTTACGCTTTCAGGTAACAGCTCTGGGCAAGTTGTTTGCACTCGTGTGCCTCTGTCACCAAGCAGTAAATTTGGTACCACTAAGGGGAGTGAATACAACTACAGTCTACTGAAACAACTTAAAGTTGTTACAGCAGTTGTGTTCACTTTTTGTCATCTTGTTTCTACGATTAGCAGTATTTTGTGCCTGAGAAACAGCCAGACTCCAAGCAGAAAACATTTTCAGACGTCTAGAACCATGGGCTAAGATTTACGGAATGTTTATTGCCGTGCCCCACTGCCCGGTGGCATGCACCTGTTGCGCGTATTATGATTCCCTCAGTCCAGGGTTGACGTGTTCATCTCAGTCTATAGGTCTACTTGCTACTCATCAGACCGTGATAGCACCGTTTCATTTGGGCAGATCTCAGACGAGACGGTGGCTGATGGCGGACCAGGGTCTGTGTGGTGGTCGGTGCATGAGGCGACGATTTTCTCACGTGCCTGCGATCTCTCGGTAGTGGGACGTTTCGCGTACCTCCATTATTTCCTGGGTTGAGACGATTCGCATAATACCTCGTGCGGACGGGTGCGTGTCGCCGGGCGGAGCTAATATAGGTAACGACATGTACCACTTCAATATGTCGATGAATTTGGAAAGTAGTTGTCGTCGTCGCCCCGCCTGCGCCGACACCCTCACTCGTCCGGTATACGAATCGTCCTTTTGACAGCAACGGAGGTATACGAAACGTCTCACAATCGATCTCTCGCGGTCAGTCTGTGGCCTGCCAATACCTCACCGCAGCGCTCGAGTCGTAAACGGGCTCCACCGCCGCCGCCATAAACGCATTAAGACGATGCCGGCCGCGCGCGCACGCACGGCCCCACTTCAAAGCGCTCGTCGTAATGAAACGGCTTCCGTGCGCCGAGGATTCGGAAGGTGTAGCGGGCCTCAGCACACACGCACACGTGGTACCGGGCGTCGCGTAATGAATTCGGCGGCTGGTGCGAGTCTCTTTTCAAACGATTTTGAACCCATTTACACTTCTCGTGCGTCGTCTTGTCGTCGGCACTTCACCGCGGAGCCTAGACAGCAATCCGACGCACAGATACAACCAACAGCGCACCTGTTTGTAGGCCCCTATAGCTGTCTATGGACTCATTCAGCTGTTTGAGTTGCATGAATAGTTTTCAATAGATATACAAATAAAACGCAAGTTACGTAACTACCTCTGTTATAATCCGGAATTAAGGATAATAAAACCGATATCTTCTCGACCACTCTCTGGTTTACGAGTATTTGTTCGATACTCGAAACAGTATGCTGAAATTCGCCAGTATAATGACAATAACAGTCTGCTACAGTAAAGATATCGACAGGGCGCATCACCGCCGCTGCTAAGATCGATCCGTCATATTCACTAAGTGGCGCCAATGTGCCATGATAGCACTTAACGTTTTTATAGTAAAACGTTAAAAAATTAATAAAACTTCCAAAAAGTATAAACTTGACAGAATTAAAAAAACATTTTACATAGCAGCCATTCAATACTTGGTTCCTTGAGCCCACACGATTCTGCCCCTCAAACAGCACCTCGATCTGTTCAACCGTTTTTGCAGGGCTCGCAGTGCGCCCGACACACAGAGAGAGAGAGAGAGACAGACCACGCTACGTCGCAACGTTTGTAGCAATAGCCCACAGTGCGGGCGATGCGGCCTAAAAATTGCGCATGGCGTTGCAATAATGCTGGCTCAAGATCAGTGAAATGGAAATGAGCATCGTACTCCGGCGTCGCGTGGCGTCGAGTCGTCCCTGCTGACCGGCGGGTCATTTTACCTTTGCCTAAATTAACGGCAGTGATAAACTTGCCGGTATGTTGACGGAAATAATTACTCGGCCGGAACCGCACATCCAAACTTTACCAAACTTTCTGTGCATGATTCTGCCCTTGCTAGCGACGTGGCAATACGTTACGTACTTCCGGTTTAGTGGATGGCGTCATATTTTCCCACAATGTCCCCTATGGCGCATGCGACGTAAATAGGGTGCAAGCTTAGTTACTCACCAATGGGCAGCACCAAACCGGGGGCAGAGTCTGATGTCTTTACGACTATCAGCGCTATCGATCTTGTGTTTCTGTGATTGTTTAATCCAGCTTTCGGGCTGGCACACATCGATCGATCAATCGATTGATTGATTGGTTAATTGTAAAGTAACCACGTATAGCACTATGCCACAAGCCACACTGTTACGGAAACTCACGTGCCATACGGGATCACACAGTGTTACCTGCCATACGGCAGAGGTGACATTTCCGCCTATATACCCCAGCCGGAGATGGTACTCGATTTACAAACCCGGAGGGATGCAAGGCTGAAATGACTTGAGCACTGCAGTAGAGGTTCGCAGTCCGTGCCCAAGGCTGCATATCGCAGTGGCCGTCGTGATAAACATCTCCGTCCGCTGTGAGATTCGAACCTGGGTCATCTTGCACCGCAGTCGGACACGCTGACCTCTGGGCCACCGCGACCTGCTTGATTGATTGATTGGCTTGTTGGGCATTGCGTTGCAGTGGTGAAAGATCCTCCGTACCAGGTGGCGGAGACTGGCTACGGCGGATTCACTCTGCCCGTAGACGTCTACCTGCGGAACGCCGGCGCCGAACCCGAGAAGATCCGGTTCCAGTACGAGCTGTTCCTCGGCACAGGCGGCACCGTAACGCACAACCGCTGCGAGAAGATCACCTTCCACCAGCCGTCGCCGCTCTTCCGCGAACGACTCGTCGCCGGAGGAGCCGTGAGTAGTCGCGCTTTTTACTGACAACATGAACCTATTGAGATGCCCTTTCGGTGCGGACTTATGTGGCCCAAGGAACCATGTAGCAGGTCGCGGCCCGGTGCCCCGGTTCCCCATACGCGAAGAGGCACTTTCGGAGGCTAGGTCATATTGGGTATGTCCAGAATTGCCCAAGGTCGATATTTTAGCCTTATTCGCAAGAGGGCAGCAGCGATGCGGCCTCAGTACTGTAGCAATTTATTTAATATGTAGGCCCTAACAGCAGTGTCCATATAAGAAGATCGTAGTTATAAGCTACTTTGGGGTTCGGGTTTTAGATAACTGTAGCCTCCTAAGGGTGGCTCGGTAGCCGACTGGTTAGCGTGCTGGACTCAGGCGCAGTAGGGCCTGGGTTCAAATCGCAGCCGCGACGCGGTCGGGTAACAGTCTTAGGCAAACTGTTCACACCCATCATTCACCAAGCAGCGAAATTGGTAGCAGCCCTCTTAAGGGTTGCGAGGATAACTGCGGGTCTGGCGGAAAGTAATGGCAGCCTACCGCCGGGTTTATGACTCATGTCACCTGCAGGCTGACTGCCAAGAACCGGGATCAGCACTCGAGCCTACGCTTAGTAATCGGGAATGGGCCACCTTTACCTGTTTAGCCTCCTAAATCTGCAGTTAAGTTCTGTCCGCGTAGGACATGTAGACTGTAGTTATCGACGTCACGTCTAGGCTATGTGTATGTGCGTGCAGATAACTGCGGAGAGCGGCGTGTTGGCGGCACGCGACAGCGACGAGTCGTCGTCGACGGCAGCTGACTCGACCGACTCCAAGTGTGACGCGCGGACACCGAGTACCAGCGCCAGCGGCAGACCGGCGTCAGCACCGCTGCCGCACCGTCGCGACGCCGACCAAGTGAGTATCCGCAACAAGTAACTACTGAAAATCTGTATTTCACCAGAATGATATATCCGGTAGCAAAACAAACGGAAAATAATAAATTAACTAACTTAACTATAAATATAAATGGTCAACATATACAGTATGACGAAGTAGGAAACACGTGAAATTATACAGAGCAAAACAATCTTTGGCTATAGAGTCATACTATAATTACACTGCATTGCATTTCATTAGTACTTATAATACGCCAATTTCAATATTAACTGTCCAGTAACGTATTACAGACTTAACGTAGAACATAACGTACAACATAAAACCATAGCCTAATTAGTGATAGTAATTATCCAGGGACCCACTGCACGACATACTGGATGTTGATTCCGGGTGCGTTGTTTACACACGTGTGTCTCTTCATCGAGCAACAGCTCTGCCTCTGAGGCTGGGAAGGTAACCGCGGGCCTGGCAGTTAGTAGTGACAATCTACTGCTGGGTTCATGACCAACTTCTGTTGTTGGCCGTCTAACTCAAAACCGGTGATCTGCACAACCCGTCCGTACGGTTCTTAAATTCTATGGGTGTGCATGTACCTTTACTTTACTTTTTAACGCGCGATGCTATGCATCCGCGGTACTAGCCATGGGCCCGTGTCTGTCCGTCTGTCTGTCACAAGTCGGTGTTCTATAGAAACGGATGAACGAACCGAGCTGGTTTTTAGCATGCGAACTTCCTTCCACCCGTCCTACACTGTGTTAAAAGGAAATTCGGTTATCTCCAAAAATAAGGGCACTTCCCTCTGGAACTTTGTCCTAAACTCCGGACTTTGAAAATTTCGCCACGGCATATCGATCGTGTTATCAACTTAGCTCGAGAAAGGTGGACGCTCAGAGCGTGATAAACTGGGCCGTCGTCGGTCAACTAAGTCGATAATACCTCCGAGCTCCGACGCTCGACCACTATAGTTTATCGCACA
>Ga0126332_10000294_pt1 | contig 18734 bp, 15 predicted proteins | sample InaspJWI42metaG_FD_94482 | JGI IMG/M metagenome (GOLD analysis project Ga0126332, IMG submission 94482) | Marine gutless worms symbiont microbial communities from Oahu, Hawaii - Inanidrilus sp. 2 OAHU.JWI-42 metaG | ecosystem: Host-associated > Annelida > Digestive system > Unclassified...
ATGCCGAAGAAAAATATCCCGGAACAGATTTGCGACTGGTCTACGAACTCGGGGGATATACATCCCCCAATTAAGCCAAAGGTGTCAGTTATTCTTCCCAGAGGTAAGGTGTCCTGAATATGCTTGCAAGCGGCGCATAAAAGCTATCGCCGGTTCATTGGCGGTTAATATTTTTCAAATCGGTTCCATGCAGAGAAACAACTTTATTGTTCGAGAATATCAAATGACAAAGGTCAAATGGCATTTGAAATTTTTCCGAAATAAACAATAACTAGGTTACTCAAACAGCCCGGATGGTGGGCTGTTTCAATAAAAGGTCAACTTATTGGTTTGTCATCGAGGATGTTTTCGGCTTGCTTTTTATTCAGGGCCCGCTGTACCGGGATAAAGGTCTTGTAATTACTCGGGGTTGCAGCTAAACTGCTTTTCCGACCGCCGTTGTCTTTATAAATAATTACTACCTTGCTCGCGCCATAGGCCGATATCAGTCCGGTGGTGTTGAAAAACAGATCATTGTCCTTTCGGCTCAATTTGCCTCTTTTTCGAAAAACGGTCAGACAGGTAAAGCCGGGATTCAACGTTCTGCAGGCCGATTCAATTTTTCGGACATAGGCCGGCATATCCGCCCGCTTCCAGGCGGTTAAGGTAAGGTACAGCCTGTTCTTTTGGATATCTATTTCTATTTCGGACATAGGCCTTTTCTCCAAGTGTCAGGCATCAGCCGGATGCGGATGGTAGCGGTATCAGTTTCGATTTTGACCGAAGGAGGCCATCCTAGTTATCAGCAAAAAATATGCCAGCAGGATAGCTAAGCGTATTGACTGTATTATCAGATGGTTATTTAAATAGCTTTAATGAATTCCGTCAATTTTACGTCATTCATTCTTTGCACATGTCAATTTCGTGAACCTGCAGCCGCCGTTGTGAAAAGGCGCCTGCGGTTTTGAAAGGGTGTGCTCCAATAGGGTACAGTTGCCGCAAAGCCAGGCCAAAGGTGTCCAAAAACCCGGATTGCCTGAATGCATTATTAGTGATTTGAACAATTTATTTAATTCTGCTAATGTATGTCCAAACAGGTGCCTGGATCGGCTGATGATCCGGCTGGCAGGCCACGGCTGCCTCACTATTGGAGCCGGGATTCATACCAGCCGGGCCGATTCACTGTGTGCTGCAATCGCTTGCCGGTATCGGCGGGTACCCTTGCAGGAAATGCAGCAGATCTACCAGCAATGGAGAAGAACGGATGTTTAGAAAAAGCAGAGGCAGTTCGCGCTGGCGCGAGCTGAAGCAGCGGCTGAAACAGGAAAACCCGATTCTAACGGATGTCGTGGACAGTTTTCAGGTTCTGGATCGGATCAGCCATCGGCTCGGATTTTTACAAGAGGAGGAAACCTATGCCACCCGTACATCCTGGTGGCCGCTGGTATCGATACTGGGCCTTTATTCATCGGGCAAATCCTCCTTCATCAATCATTATCTTCAATACAAGCTTCAGACCACCGGCAACCAGGCTGTGGATGACAAGTTCAGTGTTATCTGCTTTACAGATGAGGACCGGGTGCGCTTGCTGCCGGGGGTGGCCATGGATGCGGACCCGCGCTTTCCCTTTTACAAGATCAGCCAGGCCATCGAACAGGTGGCCGAAGGCGAGGGTCAACGCGTGGATGCGTACCTGCAGTTGAAGACCTGTCCCAGCGAACAGCTGCGCGGCAAAATTCTCATCGATTCCCCCGGATTTGATGCTGATGCCCAGCGGACCTCCACCCTGCGTATCACAGACCGCATCATCGACCTGTCGGACCTGGTGCTGGTATTTTTTGATGCCCGGCACCCGGAAACCGGATCGATGCATGATACCCTGAAACATCTGGTCAACCGTACCATAAAACGCCGTGATTCGAATAAGTTTTTGTACATCCTCAATCAAATCGACACAACCGCAGCCGAGAACAACACGGAGGAAGTGTTCGCCGCCTGGCAGCGTGCCCTCGCCCAGTACGGGCTCACTGCCGGCAGTTTTTACGCCATATATATTCCGGGCTCTGCCGTCCCCATCGAGAATCCGGAGGTTCTTTCGCGTTTGGAGAGCAAGCGCGACATGTACCTGAACAGTATTTACAACCGGCTTGAGCAAGTCGGCGTAGAGCGTGCTTACCGCATTGCGGGCATCCTGGAAAATACGGCCCGAGTGTTGAAACAGGAGGTTGTTCCCCGGATTGAACAATTCCTTACCGCCTGGCGAAAGCATGTTCTCTGGATAGACGCGATTGTTTTTGGTGCCGCATTCATCTTATTTATGGTGTTCACCCTGCGCGGGGGATACTGGGAAGGATTGTCCCTCCGATTGCCATTTATGGAACGATTACCGGAGGGCAATTGGACCGGTTTCGTTTTGCTGGTGTTGGCTGCAGGAATTGCCGGTTATGTACATTTTCGGATTCGTCGATGGGCGGCCAAACGGGTGGCCCGGAAATTCACTGCCAATATTGAAAATTCGGATTTGCGCTTGAACTACCTGCAGGCTTTCCAGAAAAACAGTCGCTGGTATCGCACATTGTTTCATCGGCGACCGGCGGGCTGGGGACGCAAGCCGGCCCGCAGTCTGGAAAAAGTATTGGAAGATTCCAACGTCTACATCCGGAAACTGAACGACATGTATGCCGACCCATCGGGCGACAGCACCGGTCCCTCCGGCGGCGAACCGGAGGTTTCCGATAAGTCTCCGGATGTTGATGTACAAGACCACGGTGGGGTGGACATGCTTCGGGGCGAGCCTTCCGAAGATACGACCGTGCATTAATCCGCCGGAGGCGGACAAGCCCTCCAGAGGCGGATAAACGTTTAAATCCCCGCCCCTTGGTGCGAATATAATATTTCGATTGATATCCCGTTGCTTGCAGCGGGGTAGTTCATTTCTCAAATTTGTTTGCGGTGCAACTTGTTTCGGGGGACGCCGGTCGGCCTGTCAGCGTGCATCGGCAGTTGCCACACCCGCTGCAGGGGCAAGATCCAGGTGCCTAAGCAGTCGTTCGTGGGCCCACTGAATCAGGTGCTCGGTGGTTTCCCAACCGATACAGGCGTCGGTGATGGAAACGCCGTATTGCATCGTCTCTAGGCGGCCGGTGTTTTCCTGGCGGCCCTGTCCTAAACTGCTTTCCAACATGAGTCCGATGATACCATCGTTTCCGTTGATACGCTGATTGATGACATCCTGCCAGACAACCGCCTGTTCCTGATACCGTTTGCGCGAGTTGGCGTGGGAACAATCGACCATGACCGCTTCCGGCAGTCCTTTGGCGTGCAACAGATCCACCGCTTCGCGGATGCTGAACGAGTCGTAATTGGGGCGCCGGCCGCCGCGCAGCACGAGATGGGTGTGAGGATTGCCGGTAGTATGGACAATACTGGTTTTGCCCTGCGGATCGATGCCCAAAAAATTCTGGGGCGATCCGGCGGCTATCACAGCGTTGAGCCCGGTGGCCAGACCGCCGTCCGTGCAATTTTTAAATCCCACCGGCATGGAAAGACCGCTGGCCATCTCCCGATGAGTCTGCGATTCGGTAGTGCGGGCGCCGATGGCGGCCCAGCTGATCAGCCCGGCGATATATTGCGGTACGATCGGATCCAGCAATTCAGTGGCCGTCGGAAGGCCCATCTCCGTAATTTTCAACAGCAGCGCGCGGGCTTTGCGCAGTCCTAGGGTCATGTCGCATGAGCCGTCCAACCCCGGATCGTTGATCAGACCTTTCCAGCCGACGTTCGTGCGGGGCTTTTCAAAGTAAACCCGCATCACCACGTATAACGTATCCTGAACCTGTTCCCGTAATCGATTGAGCTTTGCGGCATACTCCAGGGCCGCTTTTTCATCGTGGATCGAGCACGGGCCGACCATTGCCAGCTGGCGTCGATCCCTTTTGTGGATGATGTCCTCGATCACGCGCCGTCCTGCAACGACCGTTTGAGCTGCTTTTTCCGTAATGGGCAGCTCCTCTTTCAGTGCGGCAGGGGAGATGAGCGGAATGAATTCTTTGACATGAACATCGTAGGTTTTCATGGCTGTAGCTCCTTTGTAATCTATAAATAAAACACGGAAAGCTTTCATTCAATGGTTGGGCCCAATAAAAAAAGCCGCAGGCTTTATTTGCCTGCGGCTTTGGATGTTATGGGCGATCGATCAACGAACCTCAGGCAGGCCACGGGTAAAATAAAAATAATACCGGAAATAATTGGGTCTGCCTGCAGTTTGTCCGATCATTGAATTTGTCCTTTACCGTTTTTCAAGAAGTAAATCTCTGAGTACATGGAAGGTTGATGGATGTCAAGTTAAATTATTCAGGGCGCGCTCAAAAATAACTTCACATGTTAGTGAGCCGATGCATCTCCTCTATGCATTTTATACGCTGATGCATCCCGCCTGGCTGCGTTGCTTGTCGGTTAAATAGCCTTTGCTATATGTCCTGCTCGCGCCTAGCCACGTGGGCGCCTCGACCCCCTAAAAGATAAAGTTATTTTTTGGCAGCGTCCTGCAGCAAGGCTTTGAGCTTTTTTCGCGGCGGTACGCTTCCGGCTGCCACCACTTTGCCGTTGATGACCAGGGCCGGCACGCTCATCACGCCGTAGCGACCGATTTCAACCACATCCCGTATGTGTTCCAGATCGGCCGGCAGCCCCAATTCGGCCATTAATCCCATGAGTTCCTGCTCCAGCCGATCACAGTTGGGACAGCCGGGACCGAGCACCTTGATTTGAGGTACCTCCGGCCGATCATCTTCGACGGGTTGGCCGGTAAATTTTTTGTATTCTCGCAAAAACGCCTTACCGTAGACATCCCGGACCTTGTCCACGATGTAATTCTTTACCGACAAACGCTGCAGCAGTTCGGCCTGAATTTCTTCATCGGGCCGATGCTCAAATTCGGCAGCCACTTCCTGTAGGACTTGCGGCAGCCCTATGATGCCGGTGCGCCGGCCGGCAACCAATATCTGAGTCACATCCGGAGACGTCATTTTTTGTTCTCCTTTTATCCGGCATATGCTTCGTTCAGGATTTCGATGGGATGAAAGACCTTGTAAGGCGTGAGCTGGTTGAACTGCAGCCGGCAGCTCAGACAGTCGGTGACGAGCCGTTCAGGGTTCAGCACCTTGATTTTTTCCATCAACCGGGTCCCCAGTTGGATGGAAGGGGTGTGAAATTCCCGTTTAAATCCCATAATGCCCGCAATGCCACAGCAATAAAAGTGTCCGTCGATCGGTTCCAGGTCAATACCGGGGATCAGACCCAGCAGATCCAGATAGGGGCGGCCGATGTTCTGTTCCCGTAAGTGACAGGGCGGATAATAGACCATGCGCTCCGGCACCAGGCCAAAGTTTGTTTTCAGCTCTCCCGCCCTGTGAAGACCCGTTAAATACTCTGCGATATCATAAGTATTTTCAGCCACCAAAATCCGCTTGCGGGGACTTATGGATGAGAAGTACCCTTCATCTTTCAGAAGGCTGCCGTACATGGACTTCTTGAGCAGGGTGAACTTTTTCTGCTTCGGGTTGGAAACGGTTGTATCCGTCGGTATTTTCATGAAGGCCTCATCCGCACCCACCGACGCTTGGTATTCCGAAGAATAATAGGCGCCTTCTTTCAGGACATTTTTGAGCATAAATCCGCAGGTCGGACACGAGCAGACGATATCGTACCCGTCTTCCACCGCCTCGACCAGATGCTGCACGTTAAAACGCACGAATTTCAGTGTCAATTGCCGGTCGCCTTCCAGCAGGCAAGGCATTCCGCAGCACTGCTGCCGGGGGTAGAAAACCTCAATTCCGTTGTGCTTTAAAATTTCAACTGCAGCCCTGGGTACGTCAGGGAAAAGATACCTGCCGGTGCAGCCGGCAAAATAGGCCACTTTTTTTTTGAGGGTCTCTTGGCCTTTGATATGCAGTTTTTGCTTTCCGGCCCAGGCTGGAAAATTTTCAGCGGGAAATGCGGGTATGCTGCGCTGCCTGTGAATCCCCAGGCTTTCTTTAACGATACCGCCGGTCAGCCGGCCCTGGAAAAGAAGGTTGGCCAGTTGCGGATAGGCGCCGCAAAGATCGCCGATGCGCTCGACATTTTCCAGGGTGCGGATGCTGAGCTTGAGCCCGTCACGATCGATGAAGCGGGTCTTGGCCTTGATGATATCCGCACGGATATTCGGGCACGGACACAGGGCACAGAAATTACACAGATCAACCAGGTTTCTGAGCTCTTTGGCCCGAATCTTCTCTCCTGTCTCCATTTCCCGATCGATGAGCCGGTACAACTCGGGAAACAGCAGGCAGGAGGTGTCCATAAGGTGCCTGCAAACATCGCAATCCGCGCAGGCATCCACCACTTCTCTGATCATGTTTTCAGGTTCGAATTTTTCCATCCGGTCTCCGCTTGAATTGTCAGTCCACGAAAGAATCCGGTCAGATCTGTGCAAGATCTTTTTCCGGCAAATCCAGAATTTTTATCACAATTAAGATGAAAATAAAATACGAGTATTGCGATTTGGGATTTCAGTGTCACTTTCGGTAAAGTAAATCGCTTCAATCCGATTCAGATAGAGTTGACTTTGACATTACCCCACCCTCCGAGCGATATGCCTTGACACTAGGCATCTTTATAAGCCAAAATCTTAGAATTCAGGTCAAGTTTTGGTATCGAACTTGTTGCCAGGTGCGAAAAGATACTGGATGCTGGGTTTGAGAGGAATGTTTTTTGATCTATCCAGAATCAAGCATCAGGCATCCAGCATCGGCTCGCCTCAAGCAATCGTATATTTATGCCCCCAACTCGTCGGTTTGAGGCGGAGCTTCGCTTGGGGGTAGCTAATACTATAATTTCATCTTCGCCGGTAGGAAAAATCGGAGCAGCCTTCATGACCCAATTTTCGCCTCCGCCCCGGAGGCAGTACCTGCAGCAGCAGAAAAGTGAGCACAACCGGCACCTATTCGGCGTTTTTCCGGCTCAATACCCCAAGGAGATTTTCTGGGCCTTCAACGCCCTGCCGGTGGAGATCTGGGATCCGCCTTTGGAGGTCAGTCATGCCGATGCGCACCTGCAGCCTTACATCTGCTCGGTTGTTCGATTGGGGCTGGAATTGATTCTCCAGGGACACGGCGATATCCTGGACGGCTTTTTATTTCCTCACACCTGTGATTCCATTCAGAACCTGGCCTCCATCGTCAGTGATTACCTGGGTCTGAATAAACCCGTTTATTTTTTCTATCATCCCAAGGCGCCTTACCGCGATTGTAGCCGGGCGTATTACATCGAGCAGCTCAAAAAACTGGCGGACGACCTGGAGCAGCCACTGGGGCCATTAGACCCTTCAGAGCTGAAGATGCGTGTTGAACAGGGACAGCAGGTGGCGGCGATTTTAAGAGAGCTTTACCGGCTGAGAGCCAAAGGCGAGCTTGGCGTTGCCAATGCCGAGTTTTACCGGGTCATCCGCCAGGGGGAGTATCTCCATCCCGACGACTTTCTGGCCTTGCTGGAAAAATTCCTGGCCGCAGCCAAGAGCCCGCCCTGCCTTGCCGGGCCGGCGGTTATTCTAAGCGGCGTGCTGCCGAATCCCCCGCAGCTGTTGAATCTGCTGGATCAACTCGGCGTTCGCGCAGCCGACGACGACCTGCTGGCGTGCAGCCGGCGACTGCCGGTTGTACCGGTCAGCACCGGCAACCCATTCGAGGCGTTGGCTGATAGTTATTTTGCCTCGCCGCCATGCACCACCAAGGCATCATCGCTGGCGGCAAGATGCGATCACCTGCTGGAAAAAGTAAAGCGCAGCAATGCCGGGGGCGTCATATTTTGTATGGTGAAGTTCTGCGAGCCGGAGCTTTTCGATCTACCGCTGGTGATTGAGGCCTTGAAGCAGCGCAAGCTGGCCACCCTGGTCGTGGACATCGAAATCAACCAGGGCTTGAGCGGGCAGGTGCAAACGCGGATCGAGGCTTTTGCTGAAATCCTGGAAAGAGAATAAGCATGTCTTTCCTAAAAAATATACGCTTTCATTTTATGAAAGATCTGGGTGCACCGGCCCTGATGCGCCTCTCCCGCATGGGCAGCCAAAGGGGCCGCAGAAAACCGCCGCCCCACTTCGGCCCGCCTCTAAAATGCCGCGGCCGGCTGAAGGAAATCATGACCCGGCATTACCTGCTCGCCCGCTATGCGCAGGGTGCCAGATCGGTGGCGTGGGTCACCAGCGGTGCACCGGTGGAACTGCTGCGGGCCTTTGACTTTTACACCGTCTATCCGGAAAACCATGGCGCCCTGTGCGGTGCTCAAAAGATGGGGCCCGAGCTATGCGGGGCTGCTGAAGAACGCGGCTATCACCAGGATCTTTGCGCCTACGCCCGCATCGATCTGGGCGTTTGCTTCTCCGGGCAGACGCCGATCGGCAAACTTCCCCGGCCCGACCTACTCTTCGTCTCCAACAACATCTGCCAGACAGTGGTGTACTGGTACAAGGTTCTGGCCCGGACCTGGAAAATACCGCTGGTTCTTTTTGATACCCCTTTTAATTTTGCACAGATTACAGACAGCGACATCACCTACATGGTCCGGCAGTTGGAGGAGATGATCCCGACCCTGGAACAGGTCTCTAAAAAACGCTTCAGACAGCAAAAATTCCGGGAATTCATTCGCAGTGCCAGGAAAGCCTCCCTGACCTGGGGCGAGATCCTGGCCACCATGAAGGCCCGGCCGGCACCCATGACAATTTTCGATGCCTTCGTCCACCTGGCGCCCATCGTCTCCCTGAGAGGGTTGCCGGTTGCCCTGGATTACTACCGCGTCCTGCTTGATGAACTAAAAGATCGGGCGGCGCGCGGGATCGGGGCGATTGCCGACGAGCGCCGGCGACTGATGTGGGACAACATCGCTATCTGGTACAAGGTGCGCGATTTTGCAAACTTGTTTGCACAGCACGGCATGAACTTTGTCACCGCCACCTATACCAATGCCTGGGCTGAAACCGCCGGTGACATGGATGAACAAAAACCCCTGGAGTCCATGGCCAGAACGTACAGCCTGGTGATACTCAACAACAACCTCAACCACCGTCTCGAGCTAATGCAGCAGCTTATTCAGGACTACGCCGTGGACGGACTGGTCATTCATTCCGCCCGAAGCTGCAAACCGTATTCGGTCGGCCAGTACGATCTGAAAAGAATTCTCACGCAGCGCTGCAAGGTGCCGGCGGTAATTATTGACGCGGATATCGCCGATGCCCGGGCTTTTTCCGAAGAACAGACCCGCAGCCGCTTGGACGCTTTCTTCGAGACGCTTGAGAATTAGGAACTGGGGTTGTTATTGTGGGTTTTGTGGAGGAATTTCGAGATAAGTGAGTTTAAGTGATTTAAAATCTTTGCGGCTTAGCGTCTTTGCGTGAGATAATATCTATACGGTTTGATTGGATTGGGATCAAAGATTTATAATGGATTACTTCGCCGGTATTGACGTGGGTTCTCTGAGCACCGAAGGCGTGATTCTCGACGCCGGGGGAGAACTGGTCGGCTGCAGCATCATCCAAACCGGAGCCAACAGCACCCGGGCGGCTGAAGAAGCGCTGGCCAAAGCGCTTGCGGATGCTGCTGTTAACCGCGATAATGTCAAGGGCATTGTTGCCACCGGCTACGGCCGGGTGTCCGTGCCGTTTGCCGATAAAAAGATCACCGAGATCTCGTGCCACGGCCTGGGAGCGCATCGACTGTATCCGCATGCGGGAACGATTATCGACATCGGCGGTCAGGATTCCAAAGTCATCCGGGTCGGGGAAGACGGCAGAGTGCTCGACTTTACCATGAACGACAAGTGCGCCGCCGGTACGGGACGTTTTCTGGAGGTCATGGCAGCCAAGCTGCAGGTTTCTCTGGATGAAATGGGTTCGCTTTCTTCGAGCAGCCGCGGCGAGGTGAAAATCAGCAGTGTCTGCACCGTATTTGCCGAAAGCGAGGTGGTTTCTTTGGTCGCCCGCAACTATCCGAAAGCGGAGATCATCCGGGGTCTGCACCGGGCGATCGTTAACCGCGTGGCGAGCATGGTGAAAATGACCGGTATCCACGGCGAGGTGATCATGAGCGGTGGGGTGGCAAAAAACAGCGGTGTCGTGGCGCTCATGGCCGAAAAACTGGGAAACACCATCCACGTGCCTGAAGAGCCCCAGATCGTGGGCGCCTTAGGGGCGGCGCTGCATGCCATGCGTAGGTATCACGCTTGAAGCCACAGATTTCGCCCCAGAGAAATAGGCTTCGCATTTCATTGGGCAGGCATATCAAAGGGCGGGCAGATTACCCCGATGAAATAAAAGAAAAAAGATTTCATGGGGCAGGCACAGATTACAATTATTATGCGCTGGAGATTGCGAAATCTGCCGGGTTTAATTCCCCGCAGCTTGCTGCGTTAGGCTAGAATGTATCATAAAAATGATAATTGGAATGGAATTATGAAAGTTGCTATAGATGACCTATAACTTTGATCCGGATCGGTGGTATGACAATGAGCGGGCCGCGATTGAAAGCCGTTACCGGTCCGGTGGAATAACTCAACAGGCATACGAAGAAGCCATCCAGGATCTCGACCGGCGCTACGATGAAATGCTGGATCGATTAAACGGCACGTATCGAATATGACGGCCTGGTAAAAAGTTCTTTTTACCGGTATTTAGTACATATTTATTAAAATCACATCATGATTGCACATGATTTGTGCCATAGCCAGATTGAATATTTTAGTATGCTATCGCATTTAGGTAGAAAAGACAGAGCGAAGCGATACCATAAATCTTCAATCGTCAACCTTCAATCTTCAATTTTCAATTCCGGCTTATCCGGGTTGGGAATTATGAATTATTTTGACATAGTACGATATCAGCACGTTAAAAAGTAGGGATAGGTATGGCCTGCATCGTTCAAAAATACGGCGGCAGCAGCGTGGCGGATGTCGATAAACTGCACCAGGTTGCGCGGTTTATCGCCCAGGTAAAGAAACAGGATATCGACATCGCCGTGGTCGTTTCGGCTATGGGCAAGACCACCGATGAACTGGTGGCGATGGCCCGGGAAATCTCCCCCAGACCTCCCCGGCGTGAAATGGATATGCTGCTGTCCACCGGCGAGCGCATCACCATGTCGCTGCTGTGCATGGCCTTGCATGAACTCGGTCTTGATGCTGTGTCGTTGACCGGATCCCAGGCCGGCATCATCACCAACGACCGGCACAATGATGCCCAGGTCATCGAGGTGCGACCGTTTCGGGTACAGGATGAGATGGCCAAGGGCAAGGTGGTCATCATCGGCGGTTTTCAAGGTGTCAGCTACAAACGGGATATCACGACCCTGGGACGCGGTGGTTCGGATACCACAGCCGTGGCTCTGTCGGCTGCACTGGATGCCGAGCGCTGTGAAATATATTCAGATGTAGCCGGTGTGTACTCGGCCGACCCCGCCTTGGTGTCGGAAGCGCGGCATCTGCCGGAAATCTCCTATCCGGTAATGCAGGAGATGAGCATGGCCGGTGCCAAGGTTCTGCATGCGCATGCGGTACAATTCGCAAAAGAAAAAAATATCGCCATTTTTGCGCGCAGTACGTTTCAGCAGCACAGGGAAACCGTTGTACGCCGGCTTTCACCCGGCACGATCATCGGGGTGCAGGCGGTGGTCAGTGAGAAACAGATCGATCGCGTGCGTCTGCATGGTAAAGATTCTATGGCCTGTTTCAAGCAGGCGGTGGACTACCTGGAGAGTGAGCAAATTCAGATCAAGGAGGTGAGTGTCACCGCGACGACTGACGACGGCCAGCAATCAAATACCTCCTTTGTTGTTTCCTCGCAAAATATCTTCGGATGGGAGCAGATCAAAGGATCGCTCAAGGACCTGATCGGCGAAGAAATCGCCTTTGATACGGATTTGGCCGCACTGTCTCTGATCGGTGAGGGCCTAAACCGCAATAATCTGACACTGCTGGAAACAATCGATCTTCTGGCCCGCAACCGGATACCCGTGATCGGAATCACCACAACGTCCTTTCGAATTTCTCTGCTGGTGCCGCGCAGTCACATTAAAAAAAGTGTCCAGCTTTGCCATGCCCACTGGGTGGCGGGCAACAGGTCCTGATCCGGCACGCTGGAAAAATAAACTGAGAATTGATTTTTCTTCCACAATCCGCTATGGCAGGGGCTCAATTTATCAAGTATCGAATACATGGTTTTTTGAACCAGGTCTGCGTCGATTGGCTATATTAGGTAAGTGTGGATATATGGAGTGATGGATGAATGGAGTTATGGAATATTGGGCCCAAGAGATTTGTTCCGATTAGAATATGTGTTTCGGGAAAAAGCTTAGTATCTATTTATTGAAATCAAATCATATTTGCGTAGGATCTATGTATCTATAATCTGCATTTTGCTTTTTGATAATGGATGCGAAATAAAATAGATAGAATACTACAAATCTTCAATTTTCAATCTTCATTTCCGGCTTGGCCGGGTTGGGATTTTAAAGAGCTTTTTAATGTATCGTTCCATGATCATATATATCGTTGCCGTGCTGGTTGCCAACTACACGGCGACCTGGTTTATCCCGCTGCCCATATTCGGCATGGTGTCGGTGGGAACACTGGTATTCGGTATCACGTTCACCCAGAGAGATCGGGTGCACCGCTACGGCCGCAAGGTGGTGTACCTGATGATATTTGTTGCTGCGGTGGGGATGGTGTTCGAATCTTTGTTTCTGGGCGTGGCCTGGCGGATTATTACGGCCTCGTTTATCGCCATCATTTTAAGCGAAACCGCCGATACCGAGGTGTACCACCGGCTGCTGCGCCGTCCCTGGATGCAGCGCGTCATCGGCTCCAATCTGGTAAGTATTCCGCTGGACAGTATTTTGTTTAATGTGATTGCTTTTGCGGGCGTGTTCGAACCCGGCATGCTGGTGGCGATCATATTCGGCGAAATCGTCGCTAAATTTGCCACCGGCGCCATTGCCGCTTTGTGGCGGTCCCGCGACGACAATCTGCCGCTGCGAACCACTGCCTGATAACACCTGTACGCGCGGACGTCAGTTATAAGTCCCGAAATTCCTGTTATTCCAGCGTGAGAATCGGCCTTAAATAACTAAATAACTCGTTCAAGAAAATGGACATTATGGCGCAGGGCAATAGCTTCCCTCTTTGAAAGCCATAGCCGATACCGGAAATTGTCATTTCAATAACGTATGACCGTTTAGATGAGATAGTGGTTACAATGGATTGACATGATGCGGGTTATTCGAGCACGGAGTCATCCAGAAAAACATTCCACAAGGCTTTGAATGTTTTATAGGTATGGGCCCCTTTGATCCGGTAGACATGCTCTGCAGGCAGAATATCGGCCATAAGATTCTGGGATTCGGCAAAGATTTCGTTTTCCCCGTAGCCCATGTATATGGGTGCAAGCCGGTGTTTCAGTGCTGAATATGTCTTAAGCCAGTGCCAGAGCATCCTCTGCCAGTCTTTTTCTTCATTGTATTTTCCAGGCTCCCATTTCGACAGCCCGCCGGCCGCTCCAATTTCACTCGCTATGGGCGGGTAACCCAAAAACGGGGATATCACATATACACCGGAAATATCTTCCGGGTATTCCCGCAGGTAAAGCAGTGAGCCCATCCCCCCGATTGAAACGCCGATCAGCCAGATGTTGTGGTATCCTTTTTTCTTGGCCGGTCCGATAACATCGGCCTTTAAACGCTGGATCAAGGTGCGTTCGTGGTAATACCCGGGGTGGGCGTCAGGGGAGACCATATCGTATGGGAGGTGACGTTTCCTAACCTCATCTACCAGTCCTTCCAATTCAAAATATTTATAGTCTCCGGTGTATCCACGCATAAAGACGATCAAATTCTGGTTGGGTACACCTACATTGGATTCGTAACTGAGAAGATCCATTGGCGCTTTAGGGAAAGGAATACATCCGGAAAGCGACCAGAAAGCCAGTAAAACGGCTGCAGGAAACTGAAAGAAGATAAAGCGTGTTTTCAGAAAGTTATACATTCTGTTTTCCAAAAAAAATTATTACCCGAATACAGAATAGGTGGAAAACTGTCAACGGTTCTTTCGGACCCGGGTCCGGTCTCAGCCCCCAGTGCATTCAAGATTTTGCGAGCTGTTTGGGGACGCCCCACACATTTACAATTTTTACTCTCCGATCATCTATCCATATTCCACTCTATTTCCTCTATAAAAGTGCAAATGTGTGGCGCGTCTCTAAACTGATACATCCTCGATAAATGAAATTATTTTCATAGAGCCCAAGCACTTAGAACACACCAATGGATTAACATTATTTACCCTGTTCAACAGGGTTCCCTTTGGGAAATTTAATCCCGCCGCAAGGCGGGATAGATTTTCTGTATTAAACGCGCCCAGTTCTTACGGAATTCTTTAGATGATATCGCAGATTCAATCAAGGCTGGAACTTGATCATCGATGCCGGCTTTTTTCCGTAAGCCACGTGACTTATTGGAGTAGAATCCATAATAACGAACTATCTGTACCCGAAGGGTTGAATATATTACCATAAAATAAAACATCAACGAAACAACCCCTTACTCCCTTTCCCCAGATACCGACATCTGTTATATGAAAATCGAGAGAATATAGAATTTTGCCATGTTGATAACACGTCGCATATCGATCTAATTAAGCAGCAAACAGGAGGCATAATAATGGCGGGAGAAACAGTCCGTTACATGGAGCGGTCCTGGGAATATTACAAGGCCCATGGCTACGAAAAGGCCTATCGATGGGCCCATTACGATGATGTACCCTTTGCCAGGCTGTCTAAGCCCCTTGAGCAATGCACCGTTACTCTCGTAACCACCGCCATGCCGGATGCGAGCTTTAGCGGAGATGAAGACAAGCTTTTCATTGGGGATATGAGTCAGCAGCCGGAATCGTTCTATACGGCCGAACGTTTCTGGGACAAGGAAGCGACCCATACCGACGATGTCAGCACCTTCTTTCCCCGCGAGCAGTTGTGCCGTATTGCGGCAAAGGGCGGAATCGGAAGGCTATCTGCCCATTACTATTGCGTGCCGACTGAATACAGCCAAAGACGGACGATTGAACATGATGCACCGGTCGTATTGCAGTCCTGCCTTGATGACGGGGTAGATGCCGCCCTGCTCGTGCCTTTATGACCGGTATGCCACCAGACCGTGAGTCTGGTTGCCAGGCTGCTGGAGGAAAACGGCATTTGTACGGTTATCATGGGTTCGGCTAAAGACATTGTGGAATACTGCGGTGTGCCGCGCTATCTTTATACCGATTACCCCTTGGGAAATCCATGCGGAAAACCGTACGATCCCGTCAACCAAAAAGAGATTGTCGATATGGCGCTTGATCTGCTGGTATCTGCTACAGCTGCAAGAACAACGGTTCAAACCCCGTTTGTCTGGGATGATATCTCTGAATGGAAAGACAATTTTATGAAAGTCGATGCATCAAACATTGAAATGCTGCGGGAACTGGGGCGGCAGAGAATGGCGGCCCAGGCAGCGGAGAAAGAGAAACAGTGCTTCTAATGGGTCGAGCCACGGTAAATGATTGATAATTTTGAAAAAGAGCTAAAAAAGATATCGATTTTACCGATGTCATAGTAGCGATCAGTGCAATGAAAAACCATATTGAGTATCTGGCTTCATTTGATAAAAAGCATATTAGGCGACTATCAGATTATGGAATTAAACGAATTGAATCGCCGGAAGAAATATTATGACAGCCTAAATTTGTCTGAGAGAAAGAATTCTGAATTTAAATCATCCAGCATTGTACATAATATCATAACTTTACGTCTTCCGCGTGAGCAGACGCTATGTATGCGAAGGCTGAACGGTCGTCTTCTTGTTTTTTTCCAAGCCATTCGCTCATCTTGCCGCCTGCAAGCAGAAAGCCACTCATGGCCGGAACAAGGGCCCCAAGGAGTGCGCCACCACTCGCGAAACACCCCGCGGCCAAGCCGACGCCAATGCCGACGGTGCCGACGATCCCGGCTCCCATTCCGGCTGCTGCGGCTAGTGTCTCCTTCCGGCGAGTTCGTTGGAACTGCGCCACATCCTCGAGCACGTTCTTCTCAGCAAGGATGTCCTGCACGACTTCCTCGAGCGATTTTCCACTCGAAAGTTGGCCACGCGCGGCATTACCAAGGCGCGATATGTATCCCTGAAAGCCATCACGGTAAGGCTCAAGCTTTTCTCTCAGCTTAAGGAGACGCTCAACTTCGAGCCCCTCAACAAGTAACATGTCATGTGTGAGGACACGATGCGCTATCTCAAGTTTGAGACGGTCTTCTTTATCTTTTTTCGGCGCATCGTAGAAACAATATCCTCGCTTGTTACCGAAAATGTGATGAAGTACTAGCGTTACTTTCCCACCCAAAAGCTCGCTGTAGGTCACCCAATCTCGGCCCGGGAATCCAAGTTCCTCGTTGACGCGATCCTGGATGTTAATTTCACCTTCTGGTAAGCAATCGGGAAGTACCTCGAGTACACCTTCTTCGAACAGTTCCCTGTTATCCTTACGCCACTTTAGATAGTGATCCTGTTCGTACTCAAGATCTCTAATTTTTTTAGGTTTTATCGATGCAATTTCTCGGGCTTCAGGGTCGAAGACATATGGGTGTGGCAGCCAAATTTTATCGTAATACAGCACAAGGCCAGCGAGTCGCGCACTATCTTCGATGGTTACGCCAGATGAGTATGTAATCTCAAGTGTCTTCATGTTGTTTGTTCCTCCTTAGCCTTAGCAGGGTCATCTGCGCCGGGCGATGATAACTCGTTATAGATAATAAAGGTTTCGGTCCGCCTCCGGCGGATTGGCGCACGGAGGCGGTTTACGTTTCACATCCCCTAAGTCTAGGTGTTTGAGGATTTTATTGGAGTAGAATCAATAATAATCCGGCCGCGGCGGGATTCCCCTTCATTGGGGATGTGGGTGACAAGCTGGGTTCACCTTGTTAAATTTTCCTGATGGGAGCCCTATTTAACAGGGTAGGCCAATCCAGGGCATTAGTCCGTTGCAATTTTATTTGTTAGCTGCTTCGTCAAATATAATAATTCGCGACTACCGGACAATCCATCTATAAATCGCGCCGGAATTCCTGATACTCCTACCTGCGCTCCGACCAATGCGCCGGTAAGCATAGCCCGTGACATGTTTTGTCCGCCGCCGTTGAGTGCATGCAAAATAGCCTGTTCGAAATCATCCTGGAACCGGGAAGCCAGATAATATGCTGCCGGTAGCATGCACAAAATAGAACACGGCATACCATAGACTAACGAAACCTTCCAGGCCGGTTCGATGGTAATTTCCGAATCTTTAGCTGCCTGCCATATATGCGAGGGAAAAAGCAGACCGTCCGGAAAGGGAAGCGATGCCGAGGGCGCCATGGGATTGTATTCGTATGTATCCCTTTTCTCCGCCAGCACCGCATGGGTAAAGGGAAGTACGCCCTTTTCAACCATGCTGTAAAGCTTACCAGACAGCTGGCCATCAAAAGGCTCTCCCCTGATCAAGGCACTGACGATCACGCTATAAGAAGCACTAAGGGCCACAACAAACGGATCGATCTGGCTCAGCCGGATATTTCTGGCAATCAATCGGGCGCCTTCGGTTGGAGACATAGCATATCTTGCGGCAAGCACAACCGCCCGCTCAGCACCCTCGGTAGTGTCGGCATAGTCTCCGGTTTGTCCCCAGGGCCTGCCTTCTTTGATCCGGGCCTGATATAGCTCTCGGATGGACTGATTGGTATATCCACCCGGACCGTTATAAGGCGTTCCATCCATCTGGTGCAGAAATTTTTCGTTCAGACGATGGGTAAAGTCCGTCTCGTTATAGCCGCCGTTTTCGACCACTGATTGAAGCAGGTCACGGGTAATCAGACCGGTCTGCGACAGGTCACCGGCCTTGAGTCCTTCATGATAGCGGCCGGGCTTTGGATTTGTGTATCCATCGATCCAGGGACCGTAATCCCTTCGCATCTGCTCCAGATCATAGTACCAATGAGGGCCCACTCCGAGAGCATCGCCGATCAATGCTCCCATCACAGCGCCTGCTGCACGATCTTTTATTTTATTTGCATCTTCCATAAGAACAGAGATTAAGCATTAAAGACTATTTAACAAGTCATTTTGTTTACAATCACTTAGAGTGTAAGTTTTTCCAAAATAGGCAAACGGTTGTAAACTTCGAACTTCAAAGCCAGCCTTGCTCTCGAAGCAATATGATGTTACGTGGTATGAAGAGGAGGGCTAGATGTGATGTCCATCTGGAAAAAACTCAATCTCAAAATGCAGTCGACAATATTAGTTTTTAATGTGCCTGCCAGCTTTGAACCAGAGATATCAAGCCTTAAAAGCGTAAAAGTCATTCGAAGTATCGATATACTTTCAGAGATCTCATTTGCAATTGCTTTTGTAAGTAAACAGCACGAACTGGATGCTTTATCCAAGGCGATTACGGCCAAGGCCAAGGGCGACGCTGTTATATGGTTCGCATATCCGAAGAAAACCTCGAAAAAATACAAGTGCGAATTCAACCGTGACACTGGCTGGCACGTTTTGGGCGCGGCAGGATTTGAAGGGGTAAGGCAGGTGGCAATAGATGAGGATTGGTCGGCAATCAGATTTCGTCGGCAAGAATACATTAAATCTATGAAGCGTGAACCAAAGCGAGCGATCTCCAAG